>Ga0206855_10004_pt1 | contig 104612 bp, 86 predicted proteins | sample Alteio_BWOrgCont_51_FD_152637 | JGI IMG/M metagenome (GOLD analysis project Ga0206855, IMG submission 152637) | Enriched cells from forest soil in Barre Woods Harvard Forest LTER site, Petersham, Massachusetts, United States -... | ecosystem: Environmental > Terrestrial > Soil > Temperate forest...
AGTTTGTTTTGGGCTTGAAGGGCGTATCAAAACGCGCAGCTTTTGTTATCGATGAAGATCAAAACATTGTTTACGCCGAAGTGCTTGAAAAAGCCACGGACTTGCCCGATTTTGCAGCAATTGCCGAAGCGGTTAAGTAAATTTGAAAAATATTATAGCGGATCGAAAAGAAATCCTATTTTTGCAGTCCGTTTTAAAAAGCGTTTGCGCTTCCGCACTTGTAGCTCAATTGGATAGAGCACCTGACTACGGATCAGGAGGTTAGGGGTTCGACTCCCTTCAAGTGCACATAGTCACTAGTCATTGGTCATTAGTCATTGAAATTCAACAAATGACTAATGACCAATGACTAATGGCAAAGTCCCAGAGCCTTTCTGTATAGTACCGAAAGGCTTTTAATTTAATCACAGCATGCTAAACCTGGTTGTAATGACATAATAGTTTTTGGTGCAAAAAAACAATAATAAAATGAATGTTTGACTGTAGATCTATAATGCAAAAGTCAATTTTCTGTTGAAAAGCTGAAAGCTTACACCATGCTACACCACGAGTTACGCTAAACTCGCGGCAGCATCAGTTTGTGCAGTGTTTATGGTTTTTCAATCATTAAACAGTAATTGTCAGATGGCTAACCAGGTCATGGAAATATTGGGGGGACCAAATCCCGATTGTATTTGGGTTAGGAATGAAACGGACTATATCTGCTTTTACCCGAATTAAATTAACCATACCAATTCTTGCCCGTAACAATTCACGTAATTCATCTTCGGTTATTGATTCTTTATTCCAGTCGCCGCTATCTTGCGCCCTTAAAAGAAAATGTTTTAAATTTAGCGCTACGCCTTTTTTGATGTACCACTCCATGTCATACCAATCCCTCCCTTTTACATTCTCGCCCCATTTACGGAATAATAAAGCATGCATTTTACCGGCAAACAGATCGGAGATGACAAAGCACTTAACATAAAATGAAAATGGTTTTATTAATAGCTTTTCTTCGGTCTTAAAACCTAAGGGCGGTGTGGTGTCAACCTCAAGCTTGATCTTTATATTTGGTTTTTGGTCCAATCCGTTTTGCGGAATAATATCGTCTAAAACCAATTCCTTCCAGATAGTTTCCGATTTCAGAAACGCTGATTGAATGGTATTTTGGTTATTCTTTTGCTTCTCTTTTACAGATACCTTCATACCTAAGGAATCAAATTCAACCAAAATGGCATCGAGATATTTATCCAGCGAAAATTCAGGGTTTACTTTTAGCAGAGAAAAGTCCAGGTCTTCAGAAAAACGGTCAAGTCCATAAAATATTCTTAAGGCAGTTCCTCCATAAAAAGCAGCCTTCTCAAAAAAACCGGCACGCTGGAGGCCGGCGAGGGCGATCTCCTGCATAATTTCACGAAGCGCTTGTAAAGCTTCTTCTTTATTTGCTGGCTTATAGGCATCCAGCCATTCTTTTATCATAAGCTGTTTATCGTTTTAATGATCATTGATAAACTATCTTTTTTTTGGGCGGACTGCAGCCATGACGCCATTATACCTGTATCAAAATCTCTTAAACTATCTTCATCAATTCTTAGGTTTTCGATCAAATAACTTATAACATTTCTTTGGCTTCTTAACACCAGACCTGAAGTAGTGATTACTTTGTCAAATAGTGCTTTTTCCTGCGAGGCTATCATCACATATTGTTCATCAGATAACTTTACCCGCCGAATGCCAAAAGAATAATACGGTAGCGAGAGATGCGTATAGCTAAAAATACCCATCGGCGTTGCGAATTTCCGGGAGGTTTTGGTAGTCATGGATGAAATTTCATAAACACGTTCGGGGGTCAACCCATAATAAGAAAGCGCCGCGTCTAAAGAAATATAACTCGGTCCCAATATATGATTAGCTATCAAAAAAGGTTCGGGTTTTTTAGCTTTTAATACAGGGCCTGCAATATATAATCCTTTCTTGATAGATGCTAATATCCCTTCGTTAAGTAAAGTATGAACCTTATCGTTCGGGCTTTTATAATCCTTTAATAAAGACATCAGTAACTGATGAGTTAAGGGCTGCCGGGAATGAGCGCGTATTGCCTGGTTTATCTCCATCTACAAATGTATAATTATTAGTTGATAATCTGAAATAATCTATTATCATCTAATAATCTTACAGTTTCTTTCAACTTTAATAGTTTATCAGCATTTCCGTGTATAATTTTCAAGTCCTTCCGTAGCGATGGGCTTTAAACCCATCGCTACGGAGCTACGGTAAGGCTTACGCCAGCTTCAGTAATTTATCCGCATTGCCATGTACTATTTTTTCAAGATCTTCGGTTTTTAGTTTTAGCTGCATGCTTTCAAGATATTGTTTTCCTTGCTCGTTGGTGCTGAATGGGTAATCTATCGAAAACATAATATTGTCGATTCCAAATGTATCAATGGCTACTTGTAATGGCGGCAGACTAAACAGGCCGCTGGTGGTGATGTGCACCTGGTCGTGCAGGGTTTGTATGATGGAGCGCTGGTTGTTTCCGCCATGGTTAACTCCAAACATTTTATCGCTGCGCACCATCATCATTGGCAGCATTTCGCCCATGTGACCGATAATGAGTTTAAGTTTGGGGTATTTATCCAAAGTGCCTGATACGATCAACCGCAAAGTATGAAGGGCAGTTTCGGAATGCCATCCCCAGCCTGCTATGGAAAGAAAACCACCTGCCTGTTTGGGCAGCTTACTATAATAAGCGTCGAACACCGCTTTGGGCGGTAAGCCGGGGTGCAGGTAAATGGGTACATCCAGTTGCTCCGCGCGCTCAAAAATTGGGGCATATTTCGCATCATCCAAAAACTCGTCGTTGGTAAGGCCGTTGATGAGTGCACCGCAAAAATGGTAGTTTTTTACTGTACGTTCCAATTCATCTGCTGCGGCTTCGGGGTTTGTTGTGGGCAGGTGAGCAAAAGCCTTGAACCTATCCGGATGGGCTGCAATCCGCTCAGCTATCATATCATTATATTCCCTGGCAAATGCCGGGCCAGCGGCAGCATCAAGGAGATCAGCCCCCTCTCCGGCGACAGAAAGTACCTGCATGGTGATGCCGTTCGCATCCATAGATTGCAGGCGCTCGCCATCAATATCTGCCAGCTTGCCTGCCATCCGCTGTATCATAGGCGAATTGCCTAAATAATGCCTGTTTTTGGCTTCCTGAGGGAGTTTATCAACCAGTTCAGGGAATGTTATATGTTCTTCGAGGGTTATTACGCGCATGGGGGTGCATTTATTTAAAGTAGCGTGTTTAGCGATTGAGCTATTCAAAGAACAAATTTCCTCAAAATGGTTCGGATTACCAACAGGGTGCTTCGCCAAGGGCTTAATAAGGATGGCAGCCTGCGGGATTACCCAGGAAAACCCAATTTACAGCGGGATGAAAATTTTTTTAAAAAAACTACAATTGTAGTTGCATAATTACAGAATTAGTTTTATAATTGTACCATGAAACGTTTAAGCGAAAAAGAGGAAGCTATTATAAAGGCTGTTTGGAAGCTGAAAAAAGCATTTGTGAAAGACGTGCGGGAAGAGCTGCCCGATCCGAAACCGCATATCAATACTGTGGCCACCATGATGCGGAGAATGGCCGATAAGGGCTTTTTGAAGTACGAGGATTTCGGGACTACTTACCGCTACTCGGCTTCGGTATCAAAAAAAGAATACACCAACACATTCGTTAAGCCATTGCTTACGGGTTTGTTTGGCAACTCGATGAAAAACGTAGTAAGCTTTTTTACCGAGGAAGAAGACATTTCGGTTGATGAGCTCAAAGAGATCATCGCGATGATTGAAAACAAGAACAAACAATAAATCCTACGGTTATGGAAACTTTAATTTGGTACCTGGTAAAGGTTAACGTGATCTTCACCATCCTGTTTGTGGCCTACTTTTTTTTGTTTAAAAACGAAAAAGCGTTTTACCTGAACCGGGCTTTCCTGTTAAGTTCATTATTGCTTTCGCTGCTGCTGCCGTTAATACCGGCAATCCATGTGGCGCCGGCCGGTGCACTTCCCAACTACGCTATCGGGATAAACCCGCTGAAAAATATTTTGAGAGCCGGACCAGCTTTTCAAAAGGGTACAGCTTCAGGTGTTGACCCTGTGGCGCATAGCTTTTCGGCGGGGATATTTTCGCATATAACGGTTATCCAGGTTTTAATGGGTATTTATCTGGTGGTGGCCCTGGTGTTGTTAAATAAATTCATTTACCAGCTGCTCAACCTGTATTTCCTGTTCAAACGCAGCAAGCGCTACAAAGGGGAGGCGATAATTTATTGTGAGCACAACCAGGAGGTTTTGCCTTTTTCGTTCTTTAATATCCTGTTTATAAATCCCGGCAACAACTATCACCAGTTAGAGCAAATTATTGAACACGAAAAGGTGCACATCAGGCAATGGCATTCGCTCGATATATTGCTGGCCGAAGTGTTTTGTATTTTAACATGGATAAACCCGCTCACCTTGCTTTTAAAGCGATACAACAGGCTCAACCTTGAATATATAGCCGACCAGGAAGTGTTAAATACAGGGATTGATAAAAAGCAATACCAGTTAAGTATCCTGCAGAATTCAATAAACCCAAACGCTTACCCGCTCACCAATTTATTCAGTTCGTCAAAAATTAAACTTCGCATAAAAATGATCAACCAAAGTAAACCAACCAGGAAGCTGTACAAATACCTTTTTGTGCTTCCGCTTGTGTTAATTAGCTATTTGCTTGTTAACCCTGTTATTGCCAGCACCGCGGGCATTAAAATTTCAGCAGCAGACCAGACGCCCTTGACCGCTTTTGAAGGCATCTATCAAGACCACGATGCACCGACGGCCTATTTTAAAGTAACCGTGGTTAAAAACACGCTGGTAGCGAACAGGCTTGATTTTAAACAGCAATACGTATTAAATCGGACGTCGGAGCTTGCTTTTGAAAGCACGGATCCTGAGAACAGCAAAAAAATTATCATAACTTTTTCAAAAAACGGTGCCGGTGCAATCAGCAAGGCGCTTGTTGATGACCGGACCCCGTGGATAAAAGTCAATGCGTATAAACCCGTTGACCAGATAAAACTCCCGCCCGGCATGTTAACGAAATTTGAGGGAAAATACCAGCTTGAGGCAAAGCCCGGAACGTTTTTAACCATCAGCGTAAACGGAAACGGACTGATGCTTAAACAGCTATGGGATGGGAAAGAGATTGGCCCTTTCGTCCCCACCACCCCCCGTCTTGACTTTTTATACATGAAGGATGCGCTTCCTTTACGATTTGTTAGGGACAATAACGGCAATGTTGTAAAAATGAATGCATTTAACCGGGATGTATGGGATAAGGTTAAAGAATAAAAATAAAATAGAATCAGATACGAACCCTTGCTACCGGAAAGAAAGCAGGGGCTTTTTTTGTTTGGCGGGGGTGTTGGGATATCCCGGCCTTGCTATAAATTTATAGGTTGGTTACCTCATAAAAATGAACAAAAAGCCTTAAAAGACAAATACGTTCAGCGATTAACAATTACACGGTTTTAAACTTTAAGTTTAAACGGTAATCCCGTATTTTTGAAAAATATGAAGCCGTTTATATTCCTCCTCCTGCTTGCTTGCTCCGTTACTGCCTTTGGGCAAAATAAAGCACTAAAAATTAAAACAACCCATCTTACCGGGAACATCTACGTTTGCACTTCGTATGGTATTTTGGGCGATGGCTCGGTTTTCCCGGCGAATGACATGTACATCATCACCAAAAATGGCGTCATATTGATCGATACACCCTGGGGCGAGGCGGAAACCGAACAGTTGGTGGATACGCTATGGTCGCGGTACCACAAGAAAATTTTGTTGTGCATATCGACTCATTTTCATGCGGACCGCGTAGGAGGGGTAGACGTACTGAAGAAAAAAGGCATAAAAACATACAGCAGCCTGCTCACCCGGCAACTGGCGAAGCAAATAGGTGAAAAGCAACCGGAATTTACTTTTACAAACGATACGACTTTTAATGTCGAAAATATTATCCTGCAGACTTACTATCCGGGCGCAGGACATACCAAAGACAATATTGTAATATGGCTGCCGCAAAGCAAAGTGTTATTTGGCGGCTGTTTTATAAAAAGCCTTGATGCGGCCGATATCGGCAACCTGGCCGATGCTGACATTAAAGCCTGGTCTGCTTCAATTGCAAATGTTAAAGCAAAATTTAAAAATATAAAATACGTGATCCCCGGCCACCAGGGATGGCAGGGGGATACGTTAATGTTTGGCCATACCCTGGAACTGGCAAAGCAAACGAGACCTTGATTTCGGAAAAACATAAACCAGGGCAAGAGGTTGTTCAAAAATCAACACGCTTATGAAAGCAATAGTCATCACCCAGCCCGGCGGCCCGGAAGTTCTGGAAATTGAAGAAAGGCCAATTCCGTTATATTCAGCAAACGACGTATTGGTAAAAGTTTCGGCAGCCGGGGTAAACCGCCCCGATGTTGCCCAGCGCAAGGGGAATTACCCGCCGCCACCCGGAGCATCGCCGGATATTCCGGGGCTTGAAATTGCCGGGACCATAGTTGAAACAGGCGCACACGTAACCCGCTGGAAAGTTGGCGATAAAATAAGCGCCCTGGTAACTGGGGGCGGTTATGCCGAATATTGCAGCGTGCCCGAAGGGCAATGCCTGCCTTTACCGGGCAAGCTTAGTTTTATTGAAGCCGCATCATTACCCGAAACACTTTTTACGGTATGGAGCAATGTGTTCGACAGGGGCCAACTAAAACCCGGTGTAACATTGCTGGTACATGGGGGATCGAGCGGTATAGGGGTTGCTGCCATACAAATGGCAAAAGCATGGGGCGCTGTTGTATACGTTTCTGCTGGCACTGATGAAAAATGCCGCTTTTGCGAGGATTTAGGCGCAGCAAAAGCCATCAACTATAAAACCGAAAACTTTGTGGAAGTAATAAAGCAAATCACCAACGGCAAAGGGGTGGATGTGATTTTAGATATGGTTGGCGGAGACTATGTGCAAGGTAATATTAAATCGCTGGCAAATGATGGCCGGCTGGTGATGATCAATATGATGATGGGGAAAGATGTGCAGGTTGATCTTTCGCAGGTGATGACCAAACGGCTGACGATAACCGGTTCAACGCTTCGCTCAAGGGATACGGCCTTTAAAGCTGCTATCGCCCAAAATCTCGAAAAAAATATATGGCCCTTATTGGCATCGGGAAAAATAAGGGCGATAATAAATGCCGTCTTCCCTGCTGAAAAAGCCGCGGATGCGCATACGCTAATGGAAAGCAGCGAACATATCGGGAAGATAGTTTTAAGTTTTGAGTAGCGGGCCTCACCTAACCCCCTCCAACCGCGTGCCGCCTTAGCTTTGGCGGTGGCGCAAGGAGAGGGCTTTTCTGAAGAGGTGGGTTAAAGTCTTCTCCTTTGGAAAGAATGAGTGAGGGCTTCGCCGACTACCTGAAGCTAATATGCCGTTAATGCGCTGTCGCTGGTACCTGGGTGATATAAGTACTCATAGACTGTATCGATCTATGCGATGTTATTTTCCAACCTTTATCAAATGAAAATATATCTTCGTCAAACACTTTGAACGGTTTTCCTGTCGGCTTCATTGGTCCCATGGCCCCTTTGAAAGTGCCGGTCCAGGTACCCATCACAACTATTGTATCTGGCTATCCCAGGCAACGGTGAGGACACTGAAAACTATTTAAAGTAAAGCCGGGGCTTGACCTGGAAGGGGCTATTAAATATCGCGGACAATACAATTATCCACCTCCGGCATAGTAATTCAACCTGCGTGATTTTTAAAAGCAATTTAAAGGTTTTAAAACCACCACCCTGCTAACACTTAACCGTCTTCTTTTTCGCTACAGGACCTCTGCTTTTTGCCTTTGCTATATAGTCAGCGGCCAGGGGTGTTTTGCAGGCTGTGCCATTATGATCCACCGTCACCGGCCCTATTTTATGGGCTGTTGCTATGGCGTCATCAGTCAAAGGGCTAACATAGGCGCCAACCGAAATAATAAAACTATTCATGGTATTGCGCACACGATTTGGGGATGTATGGATAGTCAGTGCAACCCTTGATAATAATGCCCTTAACGCTTCCATATCCAATTCATTATCGGGCTTCAGGGCTACTACATTGCTTAGCGTCGACCATCCGGCAGCAGCAACGTTTTCCCTGCTGTCATCTATCCATTTCATCGCGAGTTCAAAACCATACCGGCTCCCAGCCGCCACCCATGGAACTGTATATTCGGCGATGTTGTTCGAAACAGCTTCGCCTGCCCAGGTTTGCAGATCGGCTTTGGTCATTTTTTCATCGTCGGCTATCAGCCCGGCCAGGTACATGGCATCGGCATTGCCGGTAGCAAATAGTTCCTTTGCAAGCTGGTAACCCTTTTTTACCTTTTTCTGGATGGTTTTTAGTTGTTCAATCTTTACCCCAAAAAACGGTTCTTTAACGCCGTGTTTCAATAACAGCTTTTTCAGGCTTTCACTACCCATGGCCTGTAGTTCGGTCATAATTTCTGCAACTTCCATCTGTAATAACTATTGAGTTCTATAAATTGAGGGCTGCTTGTGATGCTTTTATTTTGCGTCTGCCAGTCAAAGTCTGCCAATCAAATTTAAAGATAAAGTATACTAATCGCGTATTAGGTTGTCCTTAAATCAGTGCTTTAACCAATTTAACGCAGCTATAACTTTGATATCCTGGCTCAAATCTATAAAATTATCACCGCCCACTATCAAAATATCAGGTTCAACCAGGTACCTGTAAGCCTTTTTGTTTCGATCAGCTTCAATAAACGATGCCACATTAAGGGAAAAATGATAACTTAATTCGTGTGTAAGATTTGCTGTGGTGTATCCACCCGTATTTTCACCAAAAAATAATGTATTGGGCCTTCCCTTTAATGATATAGCAATTGCTTCCCCCGAACTTTGCGTAATTGGTCCTATTAAGACAGCTATTTTACGGCTTTTGATGTCACATTTACTGCCGGTTGAGGTAAGCCGGGTAGTATCGTAATAAGCATCACCATTCTTTACACTCCAAACCTGTTGCATTTCGCCCTTATTATTAATAAATGAACCAACATTTCCGTCGCCAATTATCGCACCAATCCCTCCAAGCATAGGCCACATGTTGCCGCCGGGGTTTAATCGCAGATCAATTATCCATCCCTTTATTTTTTTAGAATTTATGCGGCAAATGGAATCTTTTATGTCCTGTGCATACTTACTATAGTCGTCTGTATTTGAAGTTTGGATTGAGGGCACAAGTATATAACCATAATTATTGTCCAGTAATTGTACTTTTAATTTAGCGGCGCCTGCGGCGCTAAGCTGAGTCATTAACGCTTTGCTATACTGTTGTCGTGGTTTATGTGCTCCGTATGGTATTCCTTTATACAAAATTGCCCCATGATTATCGTGTAACTGGTCGAATATGTACCGGACTGCAGGGATCATATCTTTCACGTTTTTAGCGTTTTCAGCTTTATGATAAACCTCCTTTTTTACCGTGTCCCAATTAACGCTATCCCTGTTAAGTGATTCGTTGCGAAAAATGTTGATTACCGTATCCAAAAAGCGTTTAACACTATCAGGCATAGGCGCCACTGGTGTTTGTGCGCCGGCAGAAAATGAAATTGCGCAAAGCAACAGGAACAGAAAGAACGCCTTTTTCATATAATGGGATCAAATAGTACGGCGGAAATATACAAATAAAGGATAGTATGCAAAGACTGGTTGTATCGCTAATCTTTACAATCTGTCCACAACCACTTCCGTATTTTTGTATTTTAATAAATTATGGATACAAAAAACATTCGCCTTAGCGTACTGGATCAATCGCCGATCCGCAAAGGCCTTACCGCTGAACAGGCGATACAAGAAACAATAGCGCTTGCAAAATATAGCGATCAATTAGGCTACACCCGCTTTTGGGTATCCGAACATCATAATACCGGGGCGCTGGCAGGCTCAACGCCCGAGGTACTGATGGCGCACCTTGCCGGGCAAACAAAAAATATCCGCATTGGTTCGGGCGGTGTGATGATGCCAAACCACAGCGCTTTAAAAGTTGCCGAAAACTTCAGGATGCTGGAGGCATTATTCCCGGGGCGTATTGATTTGGGCATGGGCCGCGCACCGGGCACGGACAGGTTAACAGCCTCTATGCTCAATCCATCAAACCAATTCAGGGAGCAGGATTTTATTGAGCAGTTATATGATATGATCAATTTTTTTCACGACAGGGGCGAACCTGGCACCCCCCTGGCAAAAATAAGGGCCATACCCCAGGTAAAAACAGTGCCCTCGATGTGGCTGCTAAGCTCGAGCGGTGAAAGCGGTTTATTTGCGGCACATTTTGGTATGGGCTTGTCGTTTGCGCATTTTATAAACCCAATCGGCGGCCCGCAGGCAATAGCCGCCTACAGGGAGCGATTTCAGCCATCCGAAGATATGCCCGTACAACGGGCAAGCGTGGCCATATTTGTTTTCTGCTCCGAAGATGAAGAAAAAATCCAGCGGCACCAGGCTTTAATGGATTACCGCTTTAACCAGTTTGAAAAAGGCGCCGGCATTAAGCCGGTAGGCTATGAAGATATAAAGGATGTAATTTATTCGCCTGCAGAACAGGAACGGATATGGTATAACCGTAAAAGGGTAATTACCGGTAACCCCGAACAAATGAAAGTTAAATTGACCCAGCTTACCAATGATTATGACGTTGATGAAATTATAGCAGTAACCATTACCGAAGATTTTGACGACAGGCTAACATCCTACAAATTGCTGGCGGATATTTTTGAGGTGAAAGCTGAAAGGTAAAAGACACACTTTATTTGGCGATAATGCTTTTTTAAATTCGAAATCGAAATTCCGAATTCCGAATTTTTTTGCCTTGTACCTTTCACCTAAAACTGGCAGGATAGTTGTTCGACGCTGATGATTAAACAAAATCGCTATGGAAACTTTAGAAAAATCAGTCGAGGTTTTGAATGACCTTATAGAAATAAATAATGACCGTATTGCGGGCTTTGCCGATGCCGCCAATGATCTTGAACCGGAAGATGACGATTTAAAAACAATATTTCATCAAATAAGGGACGAGAGCCGGAGAAATGTGCTTGAACTTGGCAGGGCCGTGTATAAAATTGGCGGCGAGGCTGAGGCGGGGCTGAGCAGCAGCGGCACCTTGCACCGTATGTGGCTTGATATTAAAGCTACCTTTAACGGGCATGATAGTAAAAGTGTGTTGGAAGAATGCGAGCGCGGCGAAGATGCCGTTAAAAAAGCCTATCAGGATGCTATGAATTCGGATAATGGTTTACCGCCTGAATTTGTGGACTTGATATCCCGCCAGCAGATGGGAATAATAGCCGCCCATAACCAGATTAAAGCGTTGCGCGATAGTGAAGGGTAAATAATTTTGAGTTAGTGAATTTATCAGGGGGCCCGGTCAGTTTAGGCGGGTCCTTTTTGTGTTTTAATTTTCTGGCAGCGAAATTAAAAAAGCTGTAAAGAATCTTTAGCAGACAGAATAGGAATAACTGGCAAATGTTAACAGCTTTTAAAATTCATCTTCTGATAAAGCTCTTGATTTAATAAACTGTACAAGAGCATCAACATATATTTTCAGCATCCTGCATTTTCTTGAATTAGCGTTCGGAATAATATGTCTTTCTTCAATATACGCAATCAAATGAGCTTTTGCTTTACCTTCTGGCATGTTTCTATGATTAAGAAACATATGGGATTCCAAGTCAAAGGCAAAATAATTACTCATGTCCGAATGCGTAACCATTACACATATGTAAATACCCTCAATATTATACACTTCTTCATTAGATATAATGATAGCGGGATGATTTTTTAATCCATGACCTGGAATATTAAAGGGTATTTCAACAACATCCCCTCTATTAAATGCCATAATTTATTGCGAGAGTTTTTTGCTTAAAGTTTCTTGTGAATATTGGCTAAGTCCTGATTTTATGTAGTCGGGGGTTTTTTCGATAGGCAGGTGTTTTGTATAATATTTATGTGATACATTTTCCAGTTTATGTAGTTGATTTCCAACACTCCCAAGCAGTATTTTTAATTCTTCATCTTGCAAATATTGTTTGTCGTAGTAACTTTGATGAAGCCTGTCAAATAACGAATTTAATTTTTTTAGACCTTTGTAAGAAGAATACAAATCTTCTTCGCTTAAATTTTTGATGTTTGAAATAAAATTGTCATCATGTTTGATTTCTGCTAAAAAGGTCGAAAGAAATGTCTTGAAATCATTTTTCAAATATTCATTGGGCGAATGAAGCATTTGTTCAAATGTATCTTCGGCGTTATATGTAAAATCGGGTGAAATAGCAAGCATCATTTTATAAATCTAACTATTAATACTGAACAATTATTTAACAGACTTATTTTCGGTTCGTCATTCTTCTTCTTGTATTTTATTCAAAAATACGAAATAAAAAACAATCAATTTAATTGTATCTTTGACGAGATTATAAAACAATTCCGATTATTTTTTATTGTATCCTACGTGATTATCTTAATATTTTTCCTCTGCCACTGGTTCCTTTCTTTATTCTTCCAAACATTTTATTTGCACCGCTATGCTTCTCATAAAATGTTCAGCACCAATAAATTTAACGAACGCATATTTCACCTGCTGACATTCATTTGCCAGGGGTCGTCATTTTTAAATCCCCGTGCGTATGCCATAATGCACCGTGAGCACCACGCATTCAGCGACACTGAAAAAGACCCGCATTCACCCTATTTTTTTAAGGATGTTTTCCAGATGATGTGGCGCACGGCCAAAAGCTATAAGCTTTATGAAAAGCGCTTAAAAGAACCCGAAGCGCAATTCAAAGGCAATTACCCCGAATGGCGTTTGCTCGATTATTGGGGATCCACCTATACATCGCGCATCCTGTTCGGATGTTTTTATGTAGCCTTCTACATTATTTTTGCTACGCACTGGTGGTTATTTTTATTGCTGCCCATACATTTTTTGATGGGGCCTGTTCAGGGTGCAATTGTAAACTGGTGCGGCCATAAATATGGTTATGCCAACTTTAACAATGGCGATAAATCAAAAAATACCACCCCGTTTGATTTCTTCATGCTGGGCGAATTATTTCAAAACAATCACCACAAACGCCCTAACAGCGCCAACTTTGCTGCAAAATGGTTTGAATTCGACCCGGTTTACCCGATAATGCGGGTGATGCATTGGATAAGGCTGATTAAGTTAAGGGAAGCGTATTTGTAAGGAAGACGAAAGGTTAAAGGTAAAAGGTTTCTTGTGTAACCAATACCTTTCGGGCAATGCAAAACCTTTCGCCTTTTACCTTTCGCCTTTCCCCTTAAAATCCGTGATATTCAATTGCTCATCACAAAAGCTGTATTCATGTAGCTGGTTTGAGCAGATTATGGTAAGCCTGTTTTGGGCGAATTTTTGTACCAGGCTCAAATACCAGTCTACCCCCTGGGTATCTAAATTCGAGGTTGGTTCGTCCAGCATCAGCATCGGCGTATCCGAGCAAAAAGCCAGCGCAAGTTTAAGCCGCTGCTTCATCCCCGATGAAAAATATTTGATCAGTTTGTTTTTTGCGCCGGGCATAGCCAGCAGGTCAATCAACGCAAGTTCGTCAATCCCGCTTTTATAGGATTTAAATTTGAAATGAAAAGCTATCATTTCGCTTAAGGTAAAATCTTCAATCAGTTCCAGGTAAGGAGCTGCAAGGCTAAGGTGCGCATAAACTGCTTCGGCATCAACGGGCTTTTCATCATAAAAAAAACAAATCTTTCCCGTCGACGGCCCCAGGCTCCCGTTTAATACATGCAGCAAGGTCGATTTACCCGATCCGTTTGGCCCTAGAATGGCATAAATTTTACCGCTGTTGAAAGTATAATCTACCCCCCTGAATATCCAATCACGGTTAAAACGCCGGCCAATGTTTTCGAGGGTAATGTGGTAGTTCATAGTTGATGGTTCATAGTTCATAGCCGAAAAGGCATCGCCAATAGTTGATAGTTAATAGGCTATTATTACCGAAGCTGCCATGAACTATGAACCATCAACTATGAACCAATTAGCTATTTCCAAAGCCCTTCATAATACCCCTTTGCGAGTTCTGCACAAAGTTGATGATCTCATCTCTTTCAATTGTAGGATTAAATTCCGCTTCGATGATATCTAGAGCCTTGGTAATGTTATACTTTTTAAGGAAAATTATACGGTAAATTTCCTGTATTTCGTTAATGGTTGTTGCCGTAAAACCCCTACGGCGGACGCCGACCGAATTTATCCCGATATACGACAAAGGCTCGCGCCCCGCTTTTGTATAAGGAGGGACATCCTTTCGCACTAAAGAGCCGCCTGATATCATACTATGGGCGCCGATCTCAACAAATTGGTGAACGGCAGAAGTGCCGCCAATGTACGCATAATCGTGAATATGGATATGGCCTGCAAGTTGTACAGCGTTTGCAATGATAACATTGTCGCCTATAACGCACTCGTGGGCAACGTGTACGTAAGCCATCAGCATGCAATTGCTGCCTATGGTAGTGGTGTTTTTATCAAGCGCGGTGCCACGGTTAAGGGTAACGCATTCGCGGATAATGGTATTGTCGCCTACAGTAACCGTGCTTGGCTCACCCCGATATTTAAGGTCCTGCGGCGGGGCCGAAATTACCGCTCCGGGATAAATGCGGCAGTTTTTACCAATACGCGCGCCATCCATTATAGTACTATTTGAACCGATCCAGGTACCTTCACCCACCTCCACATCTTTGTGTATGGTAACAAATGGTTCAATCACCACGTTGTCGGCTATTTTTGCATGCGGGTGTATATAGGCCAGCGGCTGGATCACGTTTCGTCGTTGTTTGTTTTTTACAATTTGATCATCGGTTCAGCCTCAGAAATCATAAATTAACTATTTCCAAAGCCCTTCATGATCCCTCTTTGTGAATTCTGCACGAAGTTGATGATCTCGTCACGCTCAACTGTGGGGTTAAATTCAGCTTCGATGATGTCAAGGGCCTTGGTAATGTTATACTTTTTGAGGAAAATTATACGGTAAATTTCCTGTATTTCGTTAATGGTTGCTGCGGTATATCCCCTGCGCCGTAAACCCACAGAATTTATGCCGATATACGATAGCGGCTCGCGCCCTGCCTTGGTATAAGGCGGAACATCCTTACGTACCAATGAACCTCCCGAAATCATTGCATGCGCCCCGATCTCTACAAATTGATGTACCGCCGAGGTGCCGCCAATAAATGCATAATCGTAAATATTGATATGCCCTGCAAGCTGTACCGAATTGGCAATAATTACGTTGTCGCCGATAACACAATCGTGCGCAACATGTACGTAGGCCATCAGCAGGCAATTGCTGCCAATGGTAGTGGTGTTTTTATCGAGGGCGGTTCCCCGGTTAAGGGTAACGCATTCGCGGATGATGGTATTGTCGCCTACGGTAACTGTGCTTTGCTCACCGCGATATTTAAGGTCCTGCGGCGGCGCCGAAATTACCGCTCCGGGAAAAATACGGCAATTCTTGCCGATGCGGGCGCCATCCATTATGGTACTGTTTGAGCCTATCCAGGTACCTTCGCCAACTTCCACATCTTTATGAATAGTTACAAAAGGTTCAATTACAACGTTGTCGGCGATTTTGGCCTGGGGATGTATATATGCTAATGGCTGGATCATGCTTCTTCTGGTTTTTGTCTTTTTACAATTTGTGCCATCAGCTCTGCTTCAACAACAACGCGTTCGCCAACCATGCCTATGCCCTTCATCTGGGCAATGCCCCTCCGGATAGGCGCAAGCAGGTTGCAATGGAAAATGAGGGTATCACCGGGCACAACCGGCGCTTTAAACCTTGCATTTTCTATTTTAAGGAACAAGGTAATATAATTTTCAGGGTCAGGTACTGTATTTAGCACCAATATACCGCCTGTTTGTGCCATCGCTTCAATTTGTAAAACTCCCGGGAATAAAGGTGTGCCCGGAAAATGCCCCATAAAAAGATCCTCGTTCATGGTTACATTTTTTAGCCCTACAACATGGCTCTTTGTCAGTTCGAGGATTTTGTCGACCATCAAAAACGGCTGCCGGTGCGGAAGAATGTTCATGATCTGAACCGTATCATAAACCGGCTTTGCGTTGGGGTCGTAAATTTTTATGTGTTTGCGGCTTCTTTCCTTTTTTATCAGGGCTTTTATTTTTTTAGCGAAAGCCACATTGGCCGCGTGGCCCGGCCTGGCCGCCATAATATGACCGCGTAACGGAACGCCTACTAAAGCAAGATCGCCAATCATATCCAGCAATTTGTGCCTTGCAGGTTCGTTTTGGTGACGAAGCTCAATATTATTTAGTATACCCTGGGGCGCTACTTTTATGTCTTTGCGGTTAAATATTTTTGCAAGATGTGCCAATTCTTCTTCATCCACATCTTTATCAACAACAACAATCGCATTATTTAAATCCCCGCCTTTTATAAGGTCGTGTTTAAGCAGCATTTCCAGCTCATGTAAAAAACAAAAAGTGCGGCATGAGGCTATTTCCTTATTAAATTCCGAAATGGTTGAAATACTGGCATGCTGACTGCCCAGCACCTGCGAATTATAATCGACCATGCAGGTAAAGCGGTAATCGTCCAAAGGCATTGCCACCATTTCAACTTTACGGTCGGGTTCCGAATAGTGAATGTTATATGGGATATGGTAATATTCGCGGTCGGCATCCTGCTCCTCAAACCCAACCTCTTTAATAGCATCCACAAACTGGATGGAGCTGCCATCCATTATTGGGGTCTCGGGCCCGTCAAGGTCGATCAAAACATTATCCAGTTCCAGGCCCACCAAAGCAGCAAGCACATGTTCTATCGTGCTTACACTGGCCCCGTGTTGCGAAATAGTGGTGCCGCGCGAGGTGTCGGTTACATTATCAACATCGGCATCAATTATAGGCGAACCTTCTACGTCAACCCGTCTGAATTTATAACCATGATTTTCGGGAGCAGGGTTAAAAGTCATGGTAACGCGTTCGCCGGTATGCAAGCCGGTACCCGAAACTGAAACCGGCGCCTTAATTGTTTTTTGTTTTACATTCATCTCGTGTTTTCATTAAGTCATTTGGTCATTGAGTCATTCCGCCATCGGTATATTGAACAAACCAATGACCTATTGACTCAATGACTTAATGACTCTTTTTAAGTTCCGTAATTATTTTTTCAAGTTCATTAATTCTTTTTTCCAACTCTGGTAAACGGTTTATTACAATCAACGACCGCATATTATCCGAGAATGAAACAGCCGGCGCACCTGCCCATTTTTTGCCTTCATCAACTATAGACCGGCCTATACCTGCTTTGGCTTGTATCTGTGAGCGGTTAGCTATTGTTATATGGCCTACAATGCCTGCCTGGCCACCAATAATACAGTTTTCACCAATTTTCGCACTTCCGGATATCCCGGTTTGAGCAGCTATTACCGTGTTTGCGCCTATTTCAACATTGTGCGCTACCTGTATCAGGTTATCAAGTTTTACGCCTTTGCGGATTATTGTTGACCCCATGGTTGCCCTGTCGACAGTTGTATTGGAGCCTATTTCAACATTATCCTCAATAATAACATTGCCTATCTGGCTAATTTTGGTATAAGTGCCGTTTGCCGCTGGGGCAAAGCCAAAACCATCCGCGCCAATCACCGTTCCTGAATGAATGATCACGTTATTGCCCAGCACACAATCAAAATAAACTTTAACACCGGGAAACAATGTAACGTTATCGCCAATTATTACATCGTCGGCAATATAGGTGTGAGGGTATATTTTACTGTTATTGCCAACTTTAACATTCGGCCCTATATATGCAAAAGCGCCGACATATACATTTTCGCCAATTTGCGCCGAAGGGTGTATAAAGCAAGGCTGCTCGAATCCGGTTTTATCTAATTTTAAAGTATTGTACTTTTCAAGCAATAATGAAAATGCACTATAGGCATTCTCAACCCGTATTAAAGTAGCTTTTGAGGGGGCCGAAAGTACCTGGTCGTTATTAATAATAACTACCGAAGCATCGGTGGTATACAGGTATTGCTCGTATTTTGGATTTGCTAAAAATGAAAGAGAGCCGGTTTTGGCTTCCTCAATTTTAGCCAGTTGATTTACCGGCACTAAAGGGTCACCTTCAACTGTTCCATTAAGCAGCAAACCTAATTCATGGGCGGTAAATTGCATCGGGCAAATTTAATTGTAAATATGGAAGCAACAAATTGTTTTAGTGATTAGAGATTGGAGATTAGAGGTTAGCTATGACAGAAGGTTTAATCTTCCATTTTTGTCCACACTTTTTCAACTAATCTCTAATCTCCAGCCTCTAATCTCTCTAAACCAACTTCTTATCATAACAAAGTATATATTTTTTCACCGTTTTGGCCAATGCTTCTAAGTTTGAGTTGTCGCTGGCTTCCGCAATATCTTTTATGCTGCCGTTTTTCATCAAAATACGGATCCGGCCGTCGCCTGAATTATAGGCGTTATTACGTATGGTATCCTCAAAAACAAAATAGGAGGCCTCGTGCCCAGTAAGGCCATATTTTTCAACTGCGCGTACAGTGAGACTGGCAATTAGTTTTTTATCCGGAGCTTCATTAGTAATATCAACTTTGTAAAGCACCCTGTGGACCAGGTTACTGCATAACCTTGCTAAAACGGGGTCGCGGTGTGTAGCCCAAACTTTTACAGCTGCCATAATATCGGTGTCATCCAGCGTGGCAAACGTTTCCAGGTGATGGTCTTCATTTATAAACGCATCCCTGCTGATTGGCTTTTTAAGAAAATGGTTCAATGCCGGTGTAGTAAATACCGATTCGCCGCTCAAGGCAAGTTCGCGACTGCGTTTTAGGATTTTGGCAAGTAATTGCTCGGCAGCAATTACGGTTTTATGTAAATACACCTGCCAGTACATCAGCCTGCGGGCAATTAAAAACTTCTCAACCGAGTATATCCCTTTTTCTTCAACAGTTATATGGTCATCCTTTACATTAAGCATTTTAATAATCCGGTCCGAGCTGATCACCCCTTCCGAAACCCCGGTAAAAAAACTATCCCTGTTCAGGTAGTCCATTCTGTCCATATCCAACTGGCTCGATACCAGTTGATGCAAAAACTCGCGCTGGTATGTGCCGTTAAAAATATTGATTGCCATCGCCAGCCGTCCGTCAAATTGCTCATTAAGTTTGCTCATCAGCATGGATGAAATATCCTCATGCGAGATGCCTTCAACAATAATTTCTTCCAAAGCATGCGAAAAAGGCCCGTGGCCAACATCGTGCAACAATATCGCTATGATAACCGCCTCTTCCTCACTGCGGCTTATTTCATGGCCTTTATTTCGAAGTGTTTCTATGGCCATGCCCATCAGGTACATTGCGCCCAAAGCATGATGAAAACGCGTGTGCAACGCGCCGGGATAAACGAGGTGGGTCATCCCCAGTTGCTTGATATATCTTAACCGCTGAAAATAAGGATGTTCAATAAGGTCGAATATCAGCTCGGTTGGGATGCTGATAAACCCATACACCGGGTCGTTTATTATTTTCTTTTTGTTCAATGTGCTTAAAGTAATACAAAAGTGTCAAATAAAGCCAACACGTGTCGTATATTTGTTAATTTATGTTAATGTCTTTAATAAGCTGTAACAAATCCCGTGCTTTGGGGTTTTAGTCAGAGATTAGAGGTTGGAGACTAGAGATTGGAGATTAGAGGCTGGAGATTAGAGATTGGTTAAATTCACAACGTTTTTACTAATCACTAATCTCCAGCCTCTAATCTCTACCACTAATCACTAATCTCCAGCCTCTAATCTCTAAATAAAAAATTATCATGCAGGATACAACCATATTATGGGCCGATGACGAGATCGACCTTTTAAAACCGCATATTCTTTTTTTAACTGAAAAGGGCTACAAAGTTACTACGGTAACCAATGGCAACGATGCGGTTGACACGTTTAAAACCACCCATTTCGATCTTGTTTTTTTAGATGAAAACATGCCCGGTTTAACCGGCCTTGAAACTTTGTCGCAAATAAAAAACATAAATAACGATGTCCCTATTGTTTTGATAACAAAAAACGAAGAGGAGTATTTGATGGAAGATGCCATAGGCTCAAAAATTGACGATTATTTGATAAAGCCGGTAAATCCCAAACAAATACAGTTAACCATAAAAAAGCTTACTGAAAACAAACGCCTGGTGACCGAAAAAACAACTATGGCCTACCAGCAGGATTTCAGGAGCCTGGGGATGGTGCTTAATGATAACCTGAGCTTCCATGAATGGATTGACGTATATAAAAAACTGATTTACTGGGAACTTGAACTTCAGCAATTGGAAGATGCAGGCATGCACGAAATACTGACCATGCAAAAGTCAGAAGCCAACGTGCAGTTTTGCAAATTTGTTGAAAGGAATTATTTAGGCTGGATGAAGGACCCCGAGTCGGGACCGGTTGTTTCTCCGCAATTGTTTAAAAAGAAGGTTTTTCCACGCCTGGATGGCAAAGGCCCCCTCTTTTTTATTTTGATTGATAACCTGCGATACGACCAGTTTAAAATAATAAATTCCATTATAACCGAATATTTCAGGCTCGAAGAGGAGGATGCTTACTACAGTATTTTACCCACTGCCACCCAGTACGCCAGGAATTCTATTTTCTCGGGCCTGATGCCCCTGGATATGGAAAAACGTTATCCAGAAATGTGGCAGAACGACGAGGATGAAGGCGGGAAAAATTTATACGAGGGCGAGTTTATAACAGATCAGATAAAGCGGGTGCTCCGAAAAGATATAAAACACTCGTACCACAAAATTTTAAATATTGACGAAGGTCGCGCACTTAACGATTCGGTGAGCAACCTGATGAGCAACGAACTCAATGTAGTGGTTTACAACTTTGTTGATATGCTGTCGCATGCCCGCACCGATATGCAAATGATACGCGAACTGGCCAGTGATGACGCTGCTTACCGTTCATTAACCCTATCATGGTTTGAACACTCGCCTTTGTTCGATCTGCTTAAATTCCTGGCCCAAAAACAGGTAAGGGTAATTATCACTACCGACCATGGGACCATACGGGTTAAAACCCCAAGTAAAATAGTGGGCGACAGGAACACAAATACTAACCTGCGCTATAAACAAGGGAAAAATTTGAATTTTAACCCCAAAGAGGTATTCCATATCCGTAACCCGCACGATGCCATGCTGCCAAAGCTGCATGTAAGCTCGAGTTTTGTATTCGCAAAGGAAGACAAGTATTTTGTTTACCCCAACAACTACAACCACTTTGTAAACTTTTATAATGAAACGTTTCAGCACGGCGGCATTTCGCTCGAAGAAATGCTGATACCGATTGCTGTTTACGGGCCAAAGTAAAAGGGATTATTTGTATTTTTGAGGTAAAAAAAATGACTGTCAAAAAAGTTTTCAGCTACGAAAGTGAAATAATATTTTGGCCCTCGTGATCTTTGTGAATCCTTTGTGTACATAGTGGTGTTTTTTTTACCACAAAGAACACAAAGGATTCACGAAGACCACAAAGATTTTATTATTCGAAATATAATTTGTCTCCATTTTGGACATGCTTTTAAGACAGCATCTTTTCAGATTCAATATCAGGTAAAACAATTTAAAAAGGTGTTAGTAACTGTTCATTCCCTCTTAGAACTGCCATCTGCTGCTTCGGCAATTATTAAATATTCCTCTGGTTACAAAATTTTCCTTTTTTATGGCGAAATGGGGTCCGGCAAAACCACGCTCATCAAATCATTATGCCAATGTTTGGGAACAACTGAATCCGTCACAAGCCCGACTTTTTCTATTGTAAACGAATATATCGGTAGGAAGGATAAAATTTACCACTTTGATTTTTACCGCCTGAAAAACGAGACGGAGGCCCTGGATATGGGCTACGAGGAATACTTTTATTCGGGTGCATATTGTTTTATTGAATGGCCTGAAAAGATTCCCGGCCTGCTGCCGGAGCATTATATAAGCATTAAAATAAGTGTTACGGGCGATAATTCGCGCGAGATAAATATTGAGAAGATTTAGTGAAAAGTAATCCATTTTTTTACCTATCTTCATCATCCAGAAAATAGTACAGAATGAGTTCAGGGAAATACAGTGGGTTTTCGGACATCGCCAAACAGGCTATGATGCAACCCCAGGAATCGATGCTGGAGGTGAAGCATAAAAAGAACAAATTATACATCGGCATTCCAAAGGAGATTTCTTTCCAGGAGAACAGGGTTCCCTTAACGCCGCTATCGGTGGCACTGCTAATTAATAACGGCCACGATGTAATGCTGGAAAGCAATGCCGGCGCGGCGGCCAAGTTTTCCGACAAAGATTACAGCGAACAAGGGGCGCATATTGTTTATGATACAAAGAAATTGTACGAAGCGGATATTATTATAAAAATAGCGCCGCCAACACTTGGGGAAATTGAATTGATGAAACCGGGGCAAATACTGATCTCGGCATTACAACTGGCAACCTTTAAAGCCGAGAGTCTCCATGCGCTGATCAATAAAAAGATAACGGCGCTTTGCTTCGAGCACCTGCGCGATGAAGGCGGTTCGCTGAGCGTGGTGAGGGCGATGAGCGAAATTGTAGGCGCTACATCCATTTTAATAGCAGCCGAATATCTTAGCAATATTTTTGACGGCAAGGGCCTGATGCTTGGCGGGATAACCGGCGTGCCGCCAACCGAAATAGTAATATTAGGCGCCGGTACCGTTGGCGAATATGCCGCGCGCACCGCCATATCGCTGGGCGCCGAAGTAAAGGTATTTGATCCCTCCATTTACAAGTTGCGGCGTCTGCAAAACAATATTGGCTCACGGGTTTTCACTTCAGTTGTGCAGCCTATTGTTCTTGAAAAAGCCATCACTACCTGCGACGTAGCCATCGGCGCCATGCGGGCCGAAGATGGCCGGAGCCCTTGCCTTGTATCCGAGTCTACCGTGAGCCGGATGAAACCAAATTCTGTAATCATTGATGTAAGTATCGACCAGGGCGGCTGTTTCGAAACATCAGAAGTCACAAACCATACACACCCGGTTTTCAGGAAATATGATGTGATACATTATTGCGTGCCTAACATTGCATCGCGGGTGGCGCGTACCGCCACCTATGCGCTTACTAATATTTTTGCGCCAATACTATTGGATATTGGCGAACTGGGGAGCCTTAAAAATATGATCTGGCAAAAATCGGGCATGCGCGATGCCGTGTACATTTATAAGGGACATCTTACCGATAAACACATGGGTGAGCGCTTCTCTATCCCCACAAAAGATCTTGATCTGCTAATTGTATCTCATCATTAAATATGAAACGTTTTACACTTTTTCTGTTTTTTATCGTAACCTGTTTTTCAGTTCAGGCGCAGCATTATAAATACATCGACAGCTCAAAGGTTGTGGGCTTGAACAAGTATACGCAACAAATAAAGGCCCATCCCGAAACAAGGCTGGTGGAGATAAACAAATATATCCCAGGCATCGTTTTGGATATCAGGTATGCTACAACAAACAATTTTATGCATCAGCAGATGTATAAACAAGCCAGGGCCTTCGCCCGCCTGCCGGTTGTATTGGCATTAAGGGACGTTGAAGCCGAGCTGAAAACAAAAGGGCTCGGCATTAAAATATACGACGCTTACCGCCCGTACGCAATTACGGTAAAGTTTTATGAAAGGGCGCTCGATACCAATTTTGTTGCCGACCCGCGCAAAGGTTCAAAACATAATAGGGGCTGTGCTATTGATATGAGTTTGATAGACCTTAAAACCGGAAAGGAACTGGATATGCCTACAAGTTTCGACAGTTTCAGCAAAAAGGCATCCGCCACTTACCCCAATTTGCCACCATTGGAAATGCATAACCGGGAACTATTGAAAAGCGTTATGATTGCCCATGGATTTAAAGTGCAGCCTACTGAATGGTGGCATTATGATTTTATTGGCTGGTCGAACTACCCGGTCCTCGATATTCCATTTGAGGATATTAAATAGTTGCGGTATTAAAAATAACCCGGCCAAACATTTTTAACAATTTCAGCTTAATATAGCATGGCGCCAAAATTGCCCGGAAGGATTGTGCAACAGGGCCGTCAGTTGTTTTTTATTTTATTATGAAAGTTTTTAGTAAAGCATATTTTATACATATATGGAAGATAGCCGTGGCCACAATAATGGGGTTTGTTAATGATAACGGCTTAAAATTGAGTGCTGCACTGGCATATTATACTATTTTTTCCTTGGCGCCTTTATTAATATTAATAATTTCCATAGTAGGCTTAGTTTGGGGGCACGATGCTGCAGCACATAAACTTTATCCCCATATAGCCGGCTATGTAGGTACGCAAGCCGCAGTCCGGATCGAAGACATTTTAAACAAGCTTCAGCTTTCGGGTAAATCAGGAACGGCAGTAGTAGTGGGTGTTGTTATATTATTCATCGGCGCAAGCGGCATTTTTTTGGAGATACAGGAGTCGTTAAATATTATCTGGCGGGTAAAAGCCAAGCCAAAGCGGGGATGGCTTAAATTAATCCAGAACCGTTTCTTATCGTTTTCGTTAATCATCGGGCTCGGCTTCCTGTTGTTAGTTTCGTTGATGATTAATTTTATTATAACAGCCTTAGGCTCCTGGATCGAAAAATTTCTTCCTATCACAAAGTTCTTGTTTAAGGGCGTAAACCTTGGTATAACCTTTATTGTTATATCTACCTTATTTGCTATTATATTTAAGTTTTTACCTGATGTTAAAATTAAGTGGCGGGATGTACGCAGCGGGGCTTTTTTTACCGCTATTCTTTTTATGGCAGGCCAGCACATGATCAATTTGTATATAGAATTCTCTGCAAAAAGTTCAACCTACGTTGCCGTAGGCTCTATCCTGGTTATTTTGGTTTGGATATATTACACCTCTGCAATTTTGTACATCGGCGCTGAGTACACACAAGTATACGCCGAGGCCATAGGGAGCCGGATAGAGCCGGCTGATTACGCAGTGTACGTACAGCAAACAGAGATTGAAAATGTGGTAACAACTTTACCTGCACAAAATCCGCAATTACAGGATGATTTTAAGAAAAGTTGATCAGTTTGCAGTTCTCGGTTGGCTTTGGCTGCCCACTGCAAACTGCCTACTGCAAACTTTCACCGCCTCACCATTTTTCATGAATATACGTCATCACCCTAACCATCTCATCCCTTAGCTGGCGGCTTGATTTTGTGAAATTATTGTTCATAAACGAAAATGCCAGTCGTTTGCCTTTTCGGGTAACAATATAGCCGCTCTGGTTATAGTTGTTGGCTAACGAACCCGTTTTTGCCCAAACAAAAGGGGTCCCGTTATCAGTTTTATAGGCTGTTTTTATGGTGCCAACCACGCCGCCTGTGGGCATCAGGCTATGTACCAGGTCATCATTTTTTACTTCATCCAAAATTTTAACCAGCAGGGCTATCATGCTTCGTGGTGTAAACAAATTGCGGCGCGACAAGCCGGAGCCGTCAACCCATTGCGGGGTATCCGGCAGGTCATTCAAAAAATGGGCGGTTGAATAATTGATCACCGAATCGGTATTTAGCGTATTGAATTTTGTTGACGAACACACCAGCAATAGTTGTTCGGCTATAAAATTATCACTGGGTTGCAGCATGTGCCTGTAAACACTGTCGGCAGGTAAATCATACAATGTCTTCGCTTCTGCCGCAAGCGGCATTTGTATAGCTCTCACTGTGTCCTTCAGCGTATCCTGCAATAACGCAATAGTTAAAGCGCTGCTTGTTTTCCAGGGGATCTCCTGCCTGAAATTTTTTGGCATCGCCATCGCCGGATAAACAAACGTATTCCCCACGAAATCGCGCCTGACCCTGAAACGCTGCGGCTTATAGCTGGTGTCGCACTTTAAATATTTTTTTAGATACGCAGGTTTTATTTGTAATGAGTCGCTTTTATCGGCATATAGAACAGCGACATTGTCCTCGATGGGCAATTCGTTTATTTCGGCCTGGTAGTAGTCGTTATAGTCGTCCCAGGCCCAGCCGCCGCCGTAAAAATCGCTGGTGTAATTACCCGATGCAAAAAATAGTTTTTTACCGCTGTTTTTTAAAAAATTAAATGCACGGGTTCCTTTTAAGCCGCTATGGAGAAACGAAGGATCGCCCGTTCCCCAAAATATCAACGAATCATGATGGATAACATATTTTAAAGCAGGTATCGAATCGCCCAGCATCTTAAGGCAGGTATAAAACGTAAACAATTTGGTGTTTGACGCCGGTGTAAAATATTTATCATCATTCAATTCGTAGATCATTTTTTTATTATCCAGGTCGTACAAAGCAAAGCCCGTAAAATGATTATTCAAAATAACCGAATGCTTAAAAAGCTTGCGTATCTTCCTTTTTTTTATGTGCCGCGCATCGGCATGATTTGGATGTATGAATAAGCAGCAGATCAGCGTTATGATTAAAAATACTTTTAGTTGCATCAGATTAACTTATGTGAGTATATTATCGTATATTTAGTATCCAAATATAAACTTTAGTTGACAAGGTTATTTCATACCATCCGGCGTTTGCGTGTAACAATGCTTCTACTTTTTTTGTGCTGCTGCAGTTTGTTTGCCAATGCGCAATATTTCGACCTGGAAGCCAACCGTAAACACGTAAATATCCCCTTTCGCATGATAAGGGATATGGTGATTATACGCCTTACTATAAACGGCAAAGGGCCTTTTAATTTTGTAATGGATACAGGTGTAGGCCTTATGCTTATAACCGACCCGAAATTAGTTGACTCAATTAATGTTGAAAACAAACGCACCATAAAGATTGCCGGGCTTGGACAGGGTGAGGCTTATGAAGCTTATGTTACTTCGGCATTAAAAGTTGACATACCGGGATTGGTCAGTTACGACGTTGCCGCCGCCATATTAAAAACCGATCATTTTGGCCTTTCCAATTTTGCCGGTATCCCGATACATGGCTTGCTGGGCTACGAATTCTTTAATAACCTGGCCGTTAAAGTTGATTTTACCGATAGCACATTAACGGTTTCGAAGCCAAAGGACATGAAGTTTTTTAACAAAAGCAATAAAGTGCCTTTAATTATTGAGGACAGGAAACCTTATATAATGTCAAAAATAACCTTCCCCGATGGTGGTAAATCCAACAATAAACTGATATTCGATTTGGGTGCGGGCCACCCGTTATCGCTCGAAAACATCATAAAAAAACGCGGCCTCCCTAAAAAATTTATCGCCGCAAACCTGGGCGTCGGGTTAACCGGGCCGATAGAAGGCTTTATCAGCCGCGTGAGCGAAGTAGATATCGGGAAGTATAAGATTAAAGATGTAATAACATCATTCCCTAATGACGATACTTTAACCCGGTCGATCGAACGCCGGGATGGTAACCTTGGGATAAGAATTCTCAAAAGGTTTACGATGATAATTGATTATCCGGATAGCGCACTTTATTTAAAGCCCTTGCCAACGTTAAACGATCCCTTTGAACATGATATGAGCGGCCTGGAGTACTTCAAAACAGGCAAAGAGTATGATCATGTGGTCATCAGCAGGGTTGAGCCCGGATCGCCGGCAGACGAGGTTGGCCTTGAGCCCGGTGACGAGATCATGTCGATAAACTTTAAGCAGGTCGACAAGATGTCGCTTGAAGAGATCGACTCCATCTTTAAATCGCAGGATGACCGCAGTTTATTGCTGATGATTTTTCATGACAAAAAAACTGATAAAGTTATTATTACGCTGAAGCGGAGGATATAATTGCTAAGATTGCGCACCGATATCACCTATTTTTAACCACAAAGAACACCAGGAATCACAAAGGCAAAAAAGATGGAAACGAGGTGTACTGTTTTGATTGGTCATTTTTCGGACTTTTTTGAAGAAAACGTGTAAATAAATTCGACTTGCGTACAAAAACGTGTAATTATTGGAGCGTTTTGTGCACGTTTTTTACCTGAATTGGCTAATTGTTGTCAATTATTGAGGTTTTTAGCGGTTAAATTTACACGAATCAAAATGTTAAGTATTTGAAAATGTGAGTGTTATAAAAAATAATACTCTTTTTGAGGGTAAAGGGGGGGTATATTGTTGTAAGCCCAACATGGAGTAGCTGAAAGTCTTAAGTCCAGAGTTTAAAGTTTAAAGTCTATGGTTAGTAGTGTTTTTTTTGATCGCACCATACGACACAGAAAACCCACACGCTGATCGCTTACTGCGAGGAGTCCTTCGGACAAAAGTGCATTATTTGGGGGCATTAAAACAAATGCGGCTTGTGGATGATTACTGTTTTGGTAATCATTTGGTACTGGAATGGTAATCATCGGGAGAGCCGCCCGACTGTTCGGATGCTAAAACCAGCAGCGTGTACACCTGTTAAACTGCAAGGTCGGCCAGGCTTTGTTTATTTGCTACTTTTCGCTTCATTACCACAAGTGCCTTGCCGGAGCGGGGTATTGGCAGTTATAAACTGCTGCCATGCGCAACCACGAGTTACGCTACGCTAAACTCGCGGGAGCGGCTTTATTTGTTACCTATTGCTTCGGTACCACAAGCGGGACTCGGAGAGCAGGGATGCCGGACGATACCGCCAACACTACCTAATGAAGGATTACATTACCTTGGTTATACCTTTGTTGTTTAATAATTTTCTCATTCGAATAATAGATCCAAACTCCGTCGGGAAGTGGTTGATAGTAGTCTTCTACTGTCATTTTTATATCTCCGGTTGATTTATTTATAAAAGCGACATATTGTTTAAACACAGCTAAAGCATTTATGTATGCTCCTTTTTGAATTAGTTTATTCTTTTGATTGTAAACTTCAAATGTTAGTGCGCCTTTGTAGTCAGTTAGATAAAATCTAATATTTGAAGTATCCGAAAGCTTTTCCTTTATAACTTGTTTTATAACGGGATGTTGCCACCAATAGTTTAGTTCTTTTAAATCCAAACTCAAGACCAACGGCTTATTATTTTGTTTGAAATTATCGCAAGCTAACAACAAGGTCAAAGCCATTATCATCGATATCTTTTTCATATTTTTAAATTGAATCGTTTAGTATTTATATTGACTCATTATAAAAGTTATTATTCAATAGTTTTTATAATTTAAAGCATGCTTCAGTGAAATTCTAAAGTTGCACCTGGTGGCGGGCTATCTGTCAGCGGAGCACGAGTCGCTTTTGCGCTTTTGGCCAACGCGTCAGACTCGCGCTTGGGGGGGGAATCGCCGCGAGTAATTGCTGAACCGCGGCTTTGTTCCACTTAATCGCCATTCAGTTTTTTTCTTCTTTCGGCAAATAATTTTTCCACCTCATCCTGGGTTAAATAATTCCCTGCCTCTATTTCAACTTCTGCTTCATCTATCTCTTTATTGTACTCATCTAAAAAAGCTTCGGTATCCGTATCAATATCCGCTTTATAATCATATTTCATACTATCCAAAAAAGCTATCAACGCCTTTTCTTCCTGTTCGCTATGTGGATTTACTAATATGCTCATATAACAAATTTAAAAAATTTATTAGTCGAAGCTAAGGCTCGAGTTTAAAAATTTCAAAAACGTCCCGCCGCTCCCGCCTCCCGGCTTGTGGCCCGCCGACAGGTAACAAACTATGCCAGTCACTGCACCGTTGGGTCAACCAAAATTATAGCAATAAATCCATGCAAGCCGCAATAGTTTCTTGCACTGCTATATGGGTAATATTCCGATTTTTCAACTATTCCGGCCAGTATCGGGGGGGAAGTTTTAAGGCAGGGCAACAAGATCATCCGTATATATAAAATAGCTATCGAAATCCTCGTTCGGGAAAAACAGGATGCATTTTTATACGTTAAATAATGAGATGAGCGCTTTTAAATTCACCGGGTTAAGGCTGCCGGTATTGGCGGCTAAACTGCTTTTGGGCCTGTTTTTGTTTTTGATAGCAACGTCGCGGCTATGCGGGCAAAACGCGGGGAGCAATGGCAGCAATAACCAGGTGATCTGGCAGCTTAACCTAAAAAACAACCCGCCGACCGGGTTTACACTGCGGTTTGCAAAAGTTGCGAAGGACGATAAAGGCCGGCCCTGCATCGAGGCCGACTCCCGCCGTGACAGCACTACCTGGCACTCCTGCATCACATTGCCTGGCGGACTTTTTAAGGCCGGGCAGGATTACCTGGTCTCCATTGATTATGAAGTGATTGATCGCGTGGGCGATGGCAGCTACTTTTATGTTTTTGCGCGCTCGGGCAGCCTGGGTTATGGTGCAGATAAATGGCAGCGATGGCGGGGCGAAACAGGGGACCATGGCGCCGCCAAACTCCGTTTCTCTCCCACATCAAATGATTACCAGCTTACGGCAGGTATCTGCAAGCAGGGCGCTATACGTATCCTGGATCTAAAGATCATCCGTGGTGACGGCCTCGCGAGTATTCCCCTGGCAAGTACGGCCGGCGGGGATCGGCCATCCCCGCAAATAACCGGGGCGCAGCCCTTTACGGTAGACCCTCCATCCAACCCTAATGGCCCAATTGTTAACGCGGCGGATTTTGGCCTGGTTTCGGATGGTGATAGGCCGCCCGAAAATGGGCCTGACCGCAACAGCATCGCCTTAAAAGCTGCCATCGCGAAATGCCGCGAAACGGGGGCTTCCAAATTGATCGTGCCCAAAGGCGTATACAGGATCACATCAGGCGAGACGATTGTTTTTGACGGGTTAAATGACTTTATCTTCGATGGCGGCGGATCTACCTTTCTCTACCATCAAATTAAAGGCGGCCATGGCATGAGCATTCAAAAATGCAACCGTGCAGTTTTTCGTAATTTCAACCTCGATTGGGACTGGAAAATCGACCCACTCGCCTCGGTAGGGAGAATTACCAAATTAGCGGCTGACGGGTCTTTTTTTGAGATGCGTTTTGAGGGCGCCGTACCCATTGACCCAAAACGCTGGGTAACCATGAACCCGCTTGATGAAAAACTGCGCGTACCCGGTACCGGGACGGAGCTTAGCGGGTTTACGCCCAAAAAGATCGACAAGCTGGATGCCCAAACCGTGCGGGTGTGGCCATCGCGTCCGATTGCGCCCGTACCAGGACAGCTGTATTTGCTTCGCCATTATACCTACGAAAAGCATGGCATCGGCATGAACAGCAACGCACATTTATCGCTTCAAAATGTCACCATCTTTTCGTTTCCGGGTATCGGGTTCATCGTTGGGGGCGACCAGCATCATTTTGAATTGGTGCATTGCCGCATTACTTATCCGGATAACGAACGGCGGGCCATCACCACCACGGCAGACGGTTTCCATGTGGAACAGTCGCAGGGCTTTATCAGGCTGGAGAACTGCGATTTCGGTTACATGGGCGATGATTGCGTCAATATTCACGACAATATCCACTCGGGCGTCAGGGTGGTTGAGGCCCACACCCTTGTGGCTACCGGCATTGTAGCATGGCAATGTCCTTATGCTGCCGGCGACGCTGTCGAAATCCGCAACGGCGATTATTCACCAACAGGATTTACCGGAAAACTTGTATCGGCCAAAGCAGATTATAAGAACAAGGAAACCACGCTGGTTTTCGAAGCAGCGCTGCCTGCACACATCGCCACTGATGCCATTCTTTTTAACCACCGTTACGGCTCGCGTAATGTCATCATTCAAAATTGCACTTTTCATGAAAATCGCGCAAGGGGCGTTCTTTGCAACACTGCCGATTGGCTCATAGAAGGAAACCGGTTTTATCATAACCAGAACGCAGGTTTGCACCTGGAAGCGGATGTTAGTCCGGGCCTTTGGTCCGAAGGTTTTGGCGCGCTCAACGTCATCGTTCGCAATAACAAATTCGATTCCCTGAACGTAGTAGGCGCAGCCGGCGGCGCTGCTATTTATGTTGGCGCGGAAATAGCGGGAAGCCGTTCGCCTTTCCCCCTTTTGGAAAATATCCTGCTTGAAAATAATTATTTTAAAGAGGTGACCGGGCCGGTAATCGATGTGGCCTCTTTCAAAAATATGGTTATCCGCAATAATGTATTTATTAACAACCTGCCGTCGCCAATTGCGCTAAAAATGCGCGGGTGCATACTTGCGGCGTTTGGCAGCGGGCTTTGGGTAGAAGGAAATGACTGGACGACGAAAAACGGCCTCGATATGCCGGGGCTTTTTTACGATAGCGAAACCACTAAAAATATCGTTTGCAAAGGCAATCTTCTTAAGAATTAGCCAGTGGGTTTGGAGTTGGAGAGAGGAATGACGCAGCAGCCAGTTGTCCGAAGTTTGTAACTTCGAATACTGTATGCCTGAAGATTGCATCTACACTTATCTAAATAATAAGATGCAACCCCCGCACCAAATCCGGCTTAATGCTTGGGACTCAAGACTACCGGCTTAACACCAGTGCTGTCTTTATAGTACTCATTTATTTCATTTCCTGAAATCGGTACGTAGTCATATTGGTAGGGGTGGAGTTTAATATCTTCTTTATAATCCTTCATAGCAGCCTGATCGGCGGCTGACTCGGCTATTGCTTTCCAGGCAAACAAAACAATAAACAAAGCAAGCAACGCAATTGGTAATGTATTCGTATTCATAATTAATAAGCGTTAAATTCGTTTTTAAACCCTATGTTCTTTCAAATAAATTATGCCGTGCAGGCAAAATCCATACCTGATTTATCAAATATCGTCATCCAACCAATACACATGCGGATTTAATTTCAATTTTTTTTGTAACAAAAGCATTGTGATTATTAAAAAGCATGTATTTTACATAAGTTTACGTCTTTACCAAATTAATTAATTATTGATATGTTCCGATCATTAAAAGTAAGCCACTACTTATTTGCATTAGCAGTAACAATTGCTGTTATTGCAAGTTCATGCGCAGCCAAAAAACAGGCGGAAACGGTTACTGTTAAAACCACTACCACGCCGGCAGGCACCACCACTACTGCAACAGCAACCGCCGGACCTGCTAAAAAAGAAGGCATAAAAAAATTCAGCGACCTCATTCCGGCCAAAACTAAAGTAAATAAGGGCCTTTTCAACTTTTACAAGGTTGAAGGCAAATATTACTATGAGATACCCGACTCTGTATTGGGGCGCGAAATGCTGGTTGTAACCCGCTTTGCCAAAACCCCTACCGGCATACACGCTTACGGCGGCGAAGAGGAAAATGAGCAGGTTTGGAAATGGGAAAGACGCGATAAACAAATTTTTATCCGGATACCCAGCTACTCCGTAAGGGCTGATAGTACCAGCGATATGTACCAATCGGTTAAAAACTCAAGCCTCGAAGCGGTCCTCGCTTCATTTGATATAAAGGCTTATAACAAAGACACAACCGGCGTGGTAATTGACGTGACCGATTTTTATAATGGCGATATTGCTGCGATCGGCATATCCGACGACTTAAAAAAGACTTACAAAGTTTCGGCTTTAGACGCCGCCAGGTCGTATATCGATACCATTAAAACCTTCCCGATAAATATCGAGGTACGCGTGTTAAAAACCTATCGTGCAACCGAATCGCCTACGGATAATACCAATGCGGCCATATCGTTTGAGTTAAATACATCCATGCTCTTGCTGCCCAAAATACCGATGAAACCGCGTTTAAGCGACGACAGGGTGGGTTATTTTGGCCAAAGTCAAACCGATTATGGTACTGATGCACAAAAGGCCCTTGTTACCTCGTATATACACCGCTGGAAATTAGTGCCTAAAGACACGGCAGCTTATTTGCGCGGCGAATTGGTTGAGCCAAAAAAACAAATAGTTTTTTATATAGACCCGGCGACGCCAAAAAAATGGGTCCCTTATCTTATACAGGGTATAAACGACTGGAACGCAGCTTTTGAAATGGCCGGCTTTAAAAATGCTATTGCAGGTAAAGAAGCGCCAACAGCAAAAGAAAACCCTGAATTCAGCACTGAAGATGCCCGCTATAGCGTGATCAGGTATTTTGCATCGGATATTGAAAATGCTTACGGGCCGCATATTTCCGACCCCCGTACCGGCGAAATACTTGAAAGCCATGTAGGCTGGTACCACAATGTGATGGAATTATTGCGTAATTGGTACTTTGTGCAAACCGCTGCTGCAAACCCCGATGCACGCCATGCTAAATTTACAGATGAGCAAATGGGCGAACTGATCCGGTTTGTATCCTCGCACGAAGTTGGGCATACCCTCGGTTTGCCGCATAATTTTGGCTCGAGCTATGCGTATCCTGTTGATTCGCTCCGGTCAAAAACATTTACCGATAAGCACGGCACTGCGCCCTCTATAATGGACTATGCACGGTTTAATTACATCGCTCAGCCGGGCGATGGCGTAACCCATTTTTACCCGGCAATTGGCGAATACGACAAATGGGCCATAAAATGGGGTTATACCTGGTTTCCCGGCAAAAAAACCCCGAAACAGGAAAAAGAAACATTGGATGAGTGGGTGAAAGAAAAAGCCGGCAACCCGCTTTACTATTACGGACGCCAGGGAACAAGTATCGATCCCCGTTTACAAAGTGAAGATTTGGGCGACAATGCCATGAGAGCAAGCACCTTTGGTATAGCAAACCTAAAACGCATTTTGCCGAATGTTGAAAAATGGACATATCAAAAAGGGGAGGACTTTAACGACCTGCAGGAAGTATACACCGAAGTTTTGACGCAGTTTTATCGCTATATGGGGCATGTTACAGCAAATATTGGCGGTATGAACGAAAATTTTAAAACATACGATCAAACCGGGCCGGTATACGATTTTGTTAGTAAAGACAGGCAGCGCGATGCAGTTTTGTTCTTTAACAAGCAATTATTCGCCACGCCATCGTGGTTGGTCGACAGCCAGGAATTAAGCAGGTTTGATAACGGCGTGATGATTGGCCGGATCAAAAGCGTACAGGTTGGTACCCTAAGTAGTGTGCTCGCTCCATACCGGCTGGCCCGCTTGTACGACAACGAAGCCAAAAATGGCGCTAACGCATACACCGTAGGCGAATTGTTTAGCGATCTTGATGCAGGTATATTTAATACTCCCAAACCCGATGGTTATAAACGCAACCTTCAGCGCGGTTATATCGAGAATTTAAGGAGTTTGCTGAATGATGATTACAGGGGTATCCCGGGCATTCCGGCAAGTTCGTTGGCTAATTATGGTTTAACACCAATAAATATAGCTTTATCAGATATAAGGCCAATGGTGCGCGCCGAGCTAAAACTTATTGATACGCGGCTGCCAAAAGGCGGGGACGCTATTACTGCGGCTCACTTTGCCGATTTGCACCTGCGTATAAAAGAAGCGCTTAATCCAACCAGGCCTATAATAAATTTACCCGGGGCAACAGCTGGCAGGGGATTAACAATTGATTTACCGATCGACGAAAATATGGAGCCTGGTATGAATTAAATTAGTCGGAAAGTCCGAAAGTCGGGAAAGTCCGAAAGACTCAAAAAAATAGGACCATAAAAAAGTCCGGTATAAAAAATACCGGACTTTTTTATTTAAGTCGATTTTTTTAATATCCCGGTAATCCTTTAATCCATGAAATCCCGGTCAAATCCCGGTCACAGCTGGCTGATATTTTCAAAAAAAGCGGTTTGAAGATCTAAAAGCGATTTTACTTTCATGGATTCGCCATAGGCATCAAAACACAAAAACTTTGAATTTTTCAGGTCGTCATTTTTCGATTTCTCGAAAAAATTAAAGGTTTCGAAAAAATAATGACGGGTAGTTATATTGTTTTTATGATTTGTTTGCGACTCGTTAAGCCTGAAACCAATTGCATCAATCCACTTGTGCACTTTTGAGTGCAGAGACACTGTCACGTTGTTCATGGGAGATAGTTTTATGAGTGGTTAACGAATTGCAGCCACCTTTTGTTTTTAGACACTGCTTAAAACTATTAACAATTGTTAATTACTTCGAGCAATTACTTGCGCTTTAATTAATTTAATTTTAAACAAATATTGTCGTGCAGCACGAATCGCAACAAAATGGACACAGTTACGTAAAAGGTGACTATAATAATCAAAATCAAACTCGAAATTATAAGAAATTAAATTATTCACTAACATGAAACCAATCAGACTTTTACTACCAATGTTATCCATATGCCTGTTAAGCATAACAGCCTGCAAAAAGGATAAAACAGCAGGGCCCGCAGGCGCTACCGGGGCACAGGGAGCAACAGGCTCACAGGGCGCCACAGGCGCTACCGGCGCAGCAGGACCGCAAGGCCCCGCAGGGCCCGCAGGCGGGCCGGTGGGCCCAACAGGCGCTACGGGAGCTACAGGTGCTGCCGGGGCTACAGGTGCTACCGGAGCCACAGGTGCTACAGGCGCAAACGGCGCGGCAGGGGCAACAGGGCCTGCAGGGCCGGCCGGACCACAGGGGCAAAAAGGAACTACTGGCGCTACAGGTGCTACCGGGCCAGCAGGTGCTACCGGAGCTACAGGAGCTACCGGGCCGGCAGGACCACAAGGCCAAAAGGGTGCTAATGGTGCAACCGGCGCCACCGGACAGACTGGCGCTACAGGTGCAACCGGCGCCACAGGAGCAACCGGTGCTACAGGAAATGCTAATGTACAAAGCTATATAATACCAAACCAAAGCGTGTTTACAGCCGGTTTCACAACTCTCAATGTGCCGGCCATTACACAGAGTATAGTTGACGATGGTATCATACTGGTTTATTTAAGAAATTCAGGTACAACAGGGGCCTGGTACCCGATCCCGTATTCTGAAAGTGGTAACACTATAAACCTTGATAGTTTCGGAGTGGGATATGTTAACCTTAAAGCGAACTTTTCCCTGGCAAATGCCTTTGATTTCAGGGTAGTTGTTATTTCAGGATCGGGGCTTACAACTCTCAATGCACTACATCCCGGCATGAATTACAGCAATTTTAGCGAGGTTGCACGTGTACTGCACCTTTCGCAATAATTTTAATAAATATTACCGAAAAATATATTAAAATGAAGCCCCCCGGTTTGCCGGAGGGCTTTTTTTGCCTATATGTAACAATGCTATGATTAATAACCAATTAATGCGTTTAAAGTGAACCTTTGCATAAAATTTTTGTTTCAACCATTATTAAGTATATAGCCGAACTGTAAAAACTATATGAAAGCGCTCCTATTCACATTAACAATAATTGCCTTAACCATTACTTCTTTATATGCGCAAAGTGGCCGTGAAGTACACGGAACGGTTATCGACACCACAAAACAATCACTTCCGGGGAGCACAATTACTTTAACTTCCGACCAGCATGACAGCACCACAACCGTTGCCGACGTCAAGGGCAAATTTGTCTTTCCTTCGGTCAAAGGCAATAAAGTAACTATTGTGGTTTCATCAATCGGTTACACCTCGCTTAAACGGCACTACACACTGGCAAATGACAACACACCCGCAGATTTAGGCGTTATTATCCTGAAAGTAGAGTCGAATATGTTGAAACAGGTTAACATTGTTGGTGTAGTTCCAATCAGGTTAACGGAGGATACGGTTGAATATAAAGCAAGCGCCTACAAAGTGCGTGAAAACGCGCCGGTTGAGGACCTCATAAAGAAACTGCCCGGTGTGGACGTTGATGTTAACGGCAATATTACTACGCAGGGAAAACAAGTTACCAAAGTGCGCGTAAACGGAAAAGACTTTATGGGCGGTGATGTGCAGAGCGCGACTAAAAACCTGCCTGCCGATGTTGTTGAAAATATACAGATGATTGATGATTATGGCGACCAGGCGAACTTGACCGGGATTAAAACCGGTGAGCCCGAAAAAATAATGAACATTACCATCAGGAAAGATAAGAACTACGGCTATTTTGGGCAAGCGACGGTAGGCGACGGCGAAGACGTCCTTCCGCAAAGCCAGGGTATCCCAAATCAAAACCGCTACATAGGTTCCTTAAATGTTTTTAACTTTAATGGCGACCAGCAAATTGCGGTTTTAGGAAGTATTAATAATACAAACGTTAATACGTTCACTTTCAACGGCAGCGGCGGTGGCGGCGGTGGCGGCGGCGGCGGTTTTGGCGGCGGCGGGGGACAGGGAAATGCTGCCCGTGGCGGCAACAACAATGGCAGCCTGATCACTACCCAAAACGGGCTAACCCTGGCACATTCCCTGGGCGCTAATTTCAGAGACCAATGGGGTAAATCGCTTTCCGTATACGGCAGCTATAGCTTTGCAGACAACACAGTAAACACTACGAATAATATCCTGCAGCAAAACTTTTCGTCGCAAAATCCTTCCAACCAGCAGCAAAATAGCATGGAACAGGATCAAAACATAAATCACCGCTTTACCTGGAACATGGAGTATAAGCCCGATACCGTAAATTATTTAAAAGTGACCCCAACATTCTCATACGCTGGCACAAATACCAGTGACAATGAAAATGTTTCGATATTAAGGCCGAAAGCAGTAAAAAACGATAGCACTTTATACAACGAGTTAGCGAACGGTAATTCACAGGCGCCCACCTATGGTTTTATAGCATTGTATAACCGCAGGCTGCCGCACCGCAATAATTTCAGTGTTAATTTTACTTTTAATTCGGCGCCAAGCTGGTCGTATCAAAACCCCATTTACGGTTATACAAAAGGTACGCCGACCGCTCCGCTTAACCAGGAAGTAAATACCTATTCCCGCACCAATAGTTATGGTACTACTTTATCTTACCTGTTTCCGGTAGGTAAATATTCTTATTTGGAGTTTAATTATGCATTAAATGTTGCCGTTACAAACAACAACACACAAACCGATACTTTATATAATGAGGCAGCCTATTCATTTAGAAGCGATAGCGCTTTAAGCAACGCTTATAACTACACGTTTATCACCAACAAAGTTGGAGTTAATTACCGTTTTATACAAAAACTGTATAATTATACACTTGGTTTAGCTGTTCAGCCCGGTGTTTTAAATGGCGAATCGCCTGCCATTAACGTTAATACGCATGTAACAACATTTAATATTATCCCATCGGCACGCTATACCTATAATTTTTCAAGAAGCAGAAATTTCAGCGTTAATTATAACGGATCGAGCAGTACACCGTCTTTTTCGCAATTACAGCCGGTCACAAATTTTTCAAACGCGCTGTACCCGGTACAGGGTAACCCGAACCTGAACCCGCAGTTCACTAATAACTTTTCAATACGGTATAATAATTTCAGCTTCACTTCGGGCGATATCTTTTTTATTAGATTACAATATACTGCCATATCAGACTATGTGGCCACGAATACCACTACTTACCCGAGGGTGGACCCGGGCGCGCCAAGATTTCAAAACACCATACTCACACAATATGAAAATGCCAATGGTTATAATTCTACTTCCGGCCAGGTAACCTATGCAAAACCATGGGACAACCGCAAATTTACGCTGCAGTTTAGGGGAACAGTTAGCTACACCAATAATATAGGGTTTTTAACAAATATCGATTCCGTAAGCTATAAGCCAACTAAGCTCGAAAACATATCAAAAAACCTGCAGTTTACGCCGCAGATGCAATTCAGGGTTGATATAACCGATATAATTGACGCCCAGTTTTTAACAAATTACGCCATTAACAGAACAGATAATTCCGTTAACAATGCGCTTACAAGCGGTACTGCCGACATAAGGACATGGAACCTCGCAGTTAACGGAAAAAATTATTTTGGCGACTGGACATTTAGTTATGATTTTACACATGCAACAAACTACGGTTACGCTTCCAATATAAATGTAACGAACCCGAATATTCTGAACCTGTATGTTGAACGCAGGTTTATGAAAGATCACAGGGGAACGATACGTCTGTCCGCGTTTGACCTTTTCAATGAAAACACTGGTTTTACATCCACCCAAACAGCCAGTTCGCTTACTGAAACACACGTTAACCGGCTTGCAAGGTATTACCTGGCAACCTTTACTTTAAGGTTACAGAAATTTGCGGGCAAAGCGCCAACGCAGGAACCCGGTTCGCGCGGGTTCAGGAGAGGCGGCGGCGGTCGCGATGGCGGCGGGGGTAGCCCTGGCGGCCCTCCGGGAGGCGGCCCTGGCGGTACTCCCGAATAATACAAAAATGTTTAATGATTGAAAAAGTAAAGGAATTTTTAATAACGAATATCGAACACTGAATATCGAATTATAAAGTGAAGTTTAGAGCCCGATATTCAAGATTCGTTATTCGATATTTTTAATTGAGCGGCAACGAAAAATAGAATGTCGAACCTTTGCCGGATTCACTTTTGGCCCATATTTTGCCTTCGTGCCTTTTGATGATCTCGGCGCTTAAGTATAAGCCAATGCCGAACCCCGAAATATGCTGCGTATTACTGCTTTCAACCCGGTAGTAACGGTCAAATATCTTGTCAAGGTCATTAAGGCTTACTCCCATACCCTGGTCTTTCACGCTCACCACAACGCTGTCTGTGCGCACCCGGCATTTAATTTCTATCCGGGTACCATTTGCCGAATATTTAACCGCATTGCTCACAAGGTTTGAAATCACCGAATTGATCCTCTCCCTGTCGGCATCAACTTCAACAGGGACGGTTTTTGCCAGGGATACTGTATGGGTATTTACCGTCAACACCGTTTCATCTGCAATTTCGTGCAATAGCTCATCAAGTTTAAAAGGCTTCTTTTCAACCAGGATCTTGCCCGATTCCAGCCGTGAAATATCAAGGAAGCCGTTAATCAATCCGGCCATTCTTTTCACCTGCCGGGTTGCCTTCTCCATAGCCCCGGATAAAAAAGTATCGTCGCTTTTCTTCAATTTGGCGTTTACTACCTGGGTAATTGCATTAAGCGATGTAAGCGGCGTTTTTAGCTCATGGCTTACTATGCCGATAAAATCGTTTTTCCTGGCCTCGTCGAGTTTCCTTTCTGTAATGTCCCGCGCTATTTTTGACAGGCCGATGATGTTGCCGTGTACATCTTTCACAGGCGAAATGGTTAACGAAACATCAAGCAATTGGCCATCCTTCCTCACCCTTTTTGTTTCAAAATGCTCCACCCGCTCCCCGTTTTTTAAACGCGACAGTATAAGCGGCTCTTCGTCCTGCCGGTCGGGCGGTATCAGCTTGTATATAGTTTGGCCGATGATCTCATCCGCAGCATAGCCAAACATCCGTTCTGCCGAGTCATTCCAACTGGTGATCACGCTCTCCAATGTTTTGCTGATTATGGCGTCGTCGGACGACTGGACTATCGCTGCCAGCTTCGCGCTTTTTTCTTCCGCCTGTTTAATATCCGAAATATCAAACAGGAGGATCATACCCGCGTACACCTCATCCTGCTCGTTTTTGAGCGGAACAAAATGGATGATATAATCCTCGCCGCTGTTTCCCTTGCGCTCTATCGTGAAATGCTCTCCACCTATTACCCTGTCAAACAAATCTTTCGAAGCCTCATATCGTTCAGGCGACAGTTCTGCCGGGTGCTTACCCTCGTAGTCTTTCCGGTCATAACCCAGTTTTTCCATGATATCGCCTTCTACCATTACATAGCGGTGTTCTTTATCAATCACGATAATTAATGATCGCGGGATATTTAAGGCGATGGACCTGAAAAGTTTTTCGCTCCTGGCAATCCTTTCCTGGGCAAGTTCGCTGTCGGTTATATCTAACAGGGTGCCGATGAAGCGGCTGGCCTGGCCTCGGGTATCAAAATTTACCGTACCCCTGACCCTAACCCAACGGACGTGGTGATTGTCAAATCGAATTATGCGGTAGCTGATATCATACCGGTTGTCATTGGCCCCGGTTATCGATTTTTGAAATTCCTCAAGTACACGGGCGCGGTCATCAGGATATATGAGGCTCGAAAACGCGGCAAAAGTAATAGGTTTCTCCACGGGAAAGCCAAAAATATTTTTGCATTGGTCCGACCAGTACAGTGTACCGCTTATCGGGTTGTATTCCCATGTACCCAGGCTGGTTGCCTCAATGGCCATTTTAAGCCTCGACTCGTTTTCCCGCAGCACCAAATTCATGCGTGCCAGCGTTGCCTGGGCTTCTACCAGTTCCTCATTGGTGACAGCCATTTCTTCGTTTACAGCTGTCAGCTCCTCGTTGGTTGCAACCATTTCCTCATTGATCGCCAGTAACTCCGATTCGTTTTCTTCCGATTTTTGCCGGGCCAGCACTTGTGCCGTTACATCAGTAGCTACCACAAATACGCCAGAAATAGTATCATCGCCGTTTTTGTACGCTTCGTAAACAAAATTTATGTATAGTCTTTCCAGTTTTTCGAGATGTAACAGGTCGATAAGCCGTTCGTTGGCATAAAAGGTTTCGCCTGTTTCATACACACGGTCAAGCAGTTTGTCAAAGCCCTGTTCTTTAGCTTCGGGCAAAAATTCAAACAAAGGTTTGCCAATAATAGCAACATCCTTTTTACCCCATATTTCAATCATCAGGTCATTGGCCACCTCCACGGCATGATTTGAGCCGGTTAAAAGACACATGGCAACCGGCGCCTGTAATATCATGCTGCGGAATGTGCTGAGGCTTTCGCGCGCTTGCCGCTCAGCCACCTCGATTTTTTGCCGCGCCACCACTTGCATCGTATTTTCGAGCACCCACACCGCTACTTTTGTTACTTTGCCCTTTTTATTTTTTATGGGCGAATAAACAAAGGTTACAAATACAATCTCCTCTTTGCCATGCCGTATTAGCATCAGCTCCACCTCGTTGGCGTAGTAGGGCTCGCCGCTTTCTACCACGCCGCTTAAGGCGTACTCGTAGTATTGTCGCGCTTCGGCGAATGCATCCCAATAAAATTTACCTGCAATGGCATCATAAGGTTTCCCTGCTACCTCCAGGAATTTATCATTTACAATCTCGCCTTTAAGGGTAGCAGCGTCTAATATGCAAATACCAATAGGTGCGTTTAGTACTATATTATGTAAATCTTCGCCGCTTGTTATCTGCATTACTAAAAAAGTGATTTCTACAATGTAACTATATAAATGAATATTAGTTAAAACTGTTTTACCCAAAACACAATAATAGCAGCGAGTGGAAATTATGAGCGAATATTTGGAAGATAGGCAACGCTATTAAGTGATGAGAAAAATTAGAGGAATTGTTAATATCGGATACCGAACGCAAAACTGACAAGCCATCAGCCATTAGCTTATTCACCTTCCATATTGATCAGGTTCCGCCCTCTGATCAGCATTTTTAAACGCTGACGTTTTAAGGAAATATGTATATGCGCAAAATCGTTTTCTTTCATCTGTTCTCTGTAAGCCGACAGGATATCCCGGTAGGATAAAACACCAATAACTTTGTTGCTACCGGCAGCAATAACGGGCAATACCTCGGCTGTTTGTTTGGCCATCAGTTCAACTGCTGTTCGTAAGGTATCAGTATTTCTGACATATACCTTGCCGTCTTTTACTATATCGCCCAAAAGAGACGCGGGATCAAGCCCGTGCCTGAAAATATCGGTGCGGCATATGGTCCCTAAATAAGTTCCGTTATGATCTGCCATTACAAAATAATTGGCCTGGTCGTTATTAACCTTCAACCAGTCCCTCACCTCCTTCACCGTGTTTTCCGAACTAAGTACAAGGCCCTCATCGCTGATTACTTGCGCAACGGATAGCTTTGCCAGCAGGTCAGCCTCAAAGCTGTCGGGGGTAAACACACCCCTGCGGGCAATTTTCTCTGTCATGATTGTGTTCTCCATCAAAAAGAATGAAACCAGATAAGAAGCTGTACAAGCGCCTAACAAAGGCAGTAAAGCATGTGATTGCGTGGTGGCCTCCAATGCAAAGGTTATACTTGTTAAGTAAGCCCTCGAGGCGCCGGCAAACATAGCCGACATCCCTACCAAAGCTGCCATTGGAAGGGTAATGCCCGAAGTTGGAAAAAGTTTTAAGATAACCGCACCTAAAATTGCGCCGCCCGCTCCGCCTATGGTTAGCAATGGCGCAAGGGTGCCGCCCGAAGTGCCGCTGCCCAAAGCAATGGCCCATGAAAGGAATTTGAAAAAACACAATCTTATCACGATAAGCAAAGTCATTGTGCCCGATAAAACATTGATGATATTATCATAACCCACACCAAGCGTATGAGGTGCAAAATAACCGATAACGCCAACTGCCAGTCCGCCGATTGCGGGCCACCACATCCAATGGATTGGAAATTTGTCAAAAGCGTCTTCAATTGCATAAACTATTTTTGTGAGGCCCAGCGATAAAACTCCGGTTATAAGCCCGATAAAGCTATAAATTGCCAAAGCTGTGTTTGAAGGCGTGATCAGACCTGGCATTGGAAAAACCGGGCCGGCGCCGAATAACACACGATGGCCGGCCGCACCTGTTATACATGCCAGCGCTACCGGGAGGATGGATTTTGGGGAAAACTCAAAAAGCAACAGCTCAATGGCCAAAAAAACTGCGGCTATCGGTGTGCCAAATATCGCGGCCATACCTGCAGTTGCGCCCGCAGCCAGCAAAACTTTTCGCTCGTTCGATGTGATTTTAAATAACTGCCCGATTGTCGATCCCAATGCGCCGCCAGTTGCAATTATAGGTCCCTCAGCCCCAAACGGGCCACCTGTTCCTATAGCTATCGCCGATGACAAGGGCTTTAAAAAAGTAATGGAAGGCTTTATCCGGCTTTGATTGGTCAATATTTGTTCCATGGCTTCGGGGATACCATGCCCCCTGATGGCAGCCGAACCATACAGCGCCATTAACCCTACAATCAGGCCCCCAATTGCAGGGATAATGATAACCCATAAACCTAAATGATTGGCCGACGGGCTATGAAATTGAGCAGAAAATGTCCCGTAAAATGATACATTGGTTACAAGGTTAATGAGCCAGATTAAAAGCTTAGCTATGATGCTGATCGCGACGGCAACAATAACTGATAAGCACGAGATACGCAAAAGCCGTTTCTTTAACACAATATTATTTTTACGCCCATTCGTGCCTTTTTCAAAATAATTTAACGCTGGCGAGATGGGGATGCCATTAGTATTTACAGTTTTTTCCATGCTTTATTTATAGTAGCAACAGGTTACTTTACAATTTTTGAACCTGCGCAAATATAAAGCGTTTTTAGTTTTTATATTGTTAATGTTATACTAATTATGGTATTTTTACACTTTATTGATTAAATGTATTACTTGTGTAATATTTTGCTAAAAACTAACGGAACTGTTAAAAACTCGTGAGTCTTTAAGTAATATTGCGGCGTGCAGATTTTATCATTACTATGGCCAAAAATGTTTGTGATTTAAAAAGCTGTTTTCTATGCCGGTTTTGTTCAGGCGATTGGTTGCCCGCGATAGCCGCTGCCAGGCAAAACTTTGAATTAAAAAAAGGACAATCTTTGTTTAACGAGGGTGATGCGGTGAATGGCATTTATTTTATTTATTCGGGTGCGGTAAAAGTTCACAAACGCTGGGGCGCCGAAAAAGAACTGATCTTGCGGCTTGCTAAAACCGGTGATATTGTTGGTCAGTTGGGTTTGGGTGACGAATCTATTTACCCCGTGTCGGCAACTGCCATTGAACCTTGTGTGGTTTGCTTTATTAATATGCGTTTTTTTGAATCGACGCTAAACGTCAATAGTAGTTTTACGCGGCAGCTGCTGCGGGTTTTGGCAAATGACCTGCAGGAATCGGAAAAAAGAATGCGCAACCTGGCCCACATGCCGGTTAAGGGTCGTGTTGCCCAGGCGTTGATATCGCTGCAAAACCAGTTTGGAAAAACCCCGGAAGGCTATATTAACCTCGATCTCTCCCGGCAGGACCTGGCCTCATTAACAGGTGCGGCATATGAGTCCTTATTTCGGGTGATGAACGATCTTCTTGAAGCGAAATTAATAACAGTTTCAGGCAAAAGTATTTCGATTAACGACGAGAAAAAGTTGATCCAACTAACTGAGGAAGTTGATTTGTAAGGAATAGCTCATTAATAATTAAATCACCCTAATGCTACGGTCTGTAAATTATTAGCAGTGATGCTGGATTGGCTAAAACTATAAATTACTTTCCAGGTAACTTTTAATTTGATTGCAACTGATCAAAAAGGGTTTATGGTCAATAACTACATCCATCTGTGTGCCGGCTATTGAATATGAACCGCTGATGCCGCTCCCCAAAACTGATACGCTAAAGGCGCCGGCTGAGTCATCTCCATTGAGCGTCCCACCCTGCTTTTCAATCTTAGTTTTCATATTTTGAAAAACCTCGCTTGCCGGACTGGTTAAGTCGATTGTAAAATTACATGCTGCCATTTTTTTATTGATTTGTTTTTTAATAACTGCCTTTACTTCTGCCAATTCTTAAATTTATCCCGCAATACAACCAGGCCTTCATCGAGCAGATAAAGTCTGTCCAGCCGTGCGTTTGTCTTAAAGCGCTTTCAACGCCTGTTTGATCCATGGGCCATCCATCTTCGATGATCTCGATGGACGTTGCCTGTTCATCAAACGCTTTTAGCGTAACGGTAACCAAAGCAGGTTTTCCGCTTGCGGCCCATTCAAAACTCACTGATTCTTTATCGATAACTTGCTTTACTGCGATAGCTATCTGGCCGCCTACATCCGAAAACGACCAGGTAACAGTTTCATTTTCTTTGATAGGACCGCTGGACGAAGATATGAAATAACATGAAAGCTTTGCAGGGTTGATTATAGTATCATAAACTTCGGCAATGGGTTTTAAAACCTTGTCTTTTACGTGGACTTTTACATTCATTGGAATTGGAGTTAAGCGGAAGGATAAATAAAAGCCTTACGCTATTTCGAAGCTTGCATTGCCGTTAACCTATATTGTTTAAATATCTTTATCAATTTAAATGATACAAAAGCTAATAAACCAGTTGCTACAGCCGCTACAACTGCCAGTGTAATACTGCCTAAAATATATTGTTCAAGATGTTTGCCCACATTTTCATGCGCAGTATTGCTGCCCATCCAATACTTCCCCATCCGGTAACTTAAAAAAATAATTAAAGGCATAAAAGGCGGCAAGCTAACCAACGAAAATATAACTACCAGCGATTTATTCAGCTTTAAAGCCACTGCAAGAAAAATGGCTGCCAGGGTCTGGAAACCCCAGATAGGAATAATTCCCATAAAAACCCCAAAGGCTGCCGAAAACGCTTTAAGTTCATCACTTTGATTGGGGTTAAAAAGAAGCCCGGCAAGACCGTTTATGCTCTTTTTCGAAACCAGTTCTTTGATAAATTTATGGGGCCTGGTATAGAGAACAGCAAAAACTGTTTTGCAAAAGTCGGAAATCGCACGCCTCAAATTTTTAAATAGCTGCATTTTAAAATTAATGCAAAAATACCGGCGGCATTTAACCTTTGATAACGGAACTTATTAAACTATTGTTAAGAACTGATTTTTAATTCGTTTACCATGATCGATGAGACTAGGAAGTTTAGAATTACCTAAAATATTATGGTGTATAACTGCCTGCTTAATGATATTTTTGAATTTATAATTACAAAATAAAATCGGCTCCGGAACTAATATGAACGAGATAGTAAAAAGCTGTAAACACACTTTCTCATTATTAGCAATTTTTAGTGTTGCGATTTTATTGTTGTTAATGACGGATAATGATTGGAAACAGTATAGTGAAGCCGCTAATATTTTTCAAAAGTTAAACGGACTTAATTTTAATAATTGGCGGCTTGGCGAACAGGCGAAGGCAGCAGCTGACTTTAAACCATATATTGATTCGATAAAAATTATTACCGATTCAACATTTCAGTCGGATGATATTGCTTTTAATGCAGGCGGGAAAGGAGGATATTTTTTAAACTACGTTTTTGGCAAAAAAGGAAACTCATTTTATTACCCGGAGAATTTGCCGCTTAAATCATTCAGTAAAAATTACGACCGGTCCTTAAGTGCTTTTAAACCGAATTTAGAAGAATTTAAAAAAAGGCTGGACTTAGTTTTAAGTCAGTTTTCAAGATCTTTTTTTCGGGGAAAGGTGTATTTAGAGTCAGTTTCTATTTTACCAAACCTGGTAGATAATAATATAAAAACCGAGTACGCACTTTTTTACATGGATGGCATGGAGAAAATCTATTTGAAATTTCCGGCGATTGCTGTTCCGGGCGAATGGGTGCAAGGCCAATATTTATCGTATGGCGACTGGATTGATAAAGAGTTACAAGGAGAAGATACTCTTGTTAATGTCGATTCAAAAATAGAGCCGGAAATAGCAAATTTAACTATTTCAAAGGCCTACGTGTATTTAAGAAAAGAAAGCTCAAAAAAATTGAGCAAAATTTCATTTCTGGGCCTGCAATTTAATGGCAAGATGATTACCATACTTGCTCCCCTAACATTCACAATATTCCTGTCGGTTATTATTATAATGCTGCAGGATCTGCTAAAATCAATTCACTCAAATAACTTTAATAAGGAAAAATTTGCGTACTGGATGTTACTGAAGAATAATTATATCGGGTTAATAACCGGTATAATGGCATTAGGCTTCCCGATGCTCGTGTTTTTGGGCTTGATCTGCCAATATTTACCTTTGCAAACGGTATTATTTAGGGCTATCACCATTTCATTATTTATGGCCTCGCTGGCATTATCAATTGCGGATGCCTGGTATTTGAGTAAAATCAGGAAGATATTTCCGTTTAAGTTCTAAATAAAAAAAGACATAATCCGACTTAAGACTTACGGCTCAAGCCTTTTGACTTAACACTAGTACACCGCAGCTGTCTTTCGCTTCCAGATAAATCCATCCAAAACATAATGGGTTGATTGGGGCAAGGCCAGCAAAGGCACAATGAGCGCTAAAAGCACGTTAGTATTTACAGAAGGAAGCATGGCAAAAGGCCTGAAAACACCTTTATGGTCTTTCCATATCAACCCATCCCATAATCCCTCCTCGGTATAGGCAAAAAATATAAGCAAGCATGCAAAACAAATAACACCGCCATATTTGCTGAATGTTAAACGGAGCAAAGTTGTCTTTTTGCTGTCGGTTGCGGTATATTTTTTGCGTTCCAATATCCATACAAGGGCCATGTAAGGTATTCCATGCGACACCACGTTCAGCGTTGTAAAGGCCATATCGCCGTTATAATAAATAATACCAAAATACCAGGACAAAAAGGTTCCGGCAATGATCAAATTTTTGGGGATATTCAATTGTTTTGTGGCGTATATCTGCAGGCACTCTTTTACCAGGTAAATAATGATAATCGCAAAATAAATAAACCGGCTGATGACAAGTACAAGCGATGACTGCGAAAGAAAGAAATCGCCGCTGACAAACCAGTTAAAGTTTTTATGAGTACCGGCAAAGTGCCAGTACAAAAGCGGGTAGATGGTGGCAATATAAACCGCGGAGGCATCAATATATCTGAAAAATTTATTTTGATTTTCTTTGCGCGAATAAATCCGCATAAAACCATATTGCTGCCGTACAAAATGGAAAACGGCGAGATAAGCAAGCGCCCGCCAAAAAACAATGCCATCAAATGAATACAATAACACGCCCGCAACGTAGCAAAATACGGGTATTGAAATAAGCAGCGGATGACGTTTTTCGAATTCATCCGGGTTAAAATAGGTGCGAAAGAGGGTGCCGTATACATGTGCAACATCAATCATCACGATTAGTATTACCCAATATTCAACCGGCATATTCCCCGAGTTTTTAAACTCTGCCGGAAAAAGCATCACAATCAGCAAAGCCACGAAGGGCGGCGACAGAATAAAAAGGCTGTCGCCCAGGCGGCTCATCAGCCATGGCTGTTGTTTGTTCTTATATAGCTGCATTTCCTGAATTTATTACTTGCTGTGCTGCGGTTACGCCATGATGAAAAGCTTCTTCGAAAATCGATATGCCGCTCAGATCGGTATGTGCAAAAAACAGCTTGTTATCAATCGGCAGTTTCGCACTTTTGCGCGTATCGCCCCAAATGTATTTTACCGCAGGGCTAATCATGCCATGTCCCCAGAGCCAGAATTCAATGGTTTCGATATGCGGGGTTATTTCGGGGTGCATTTGCTCCAGTTCCGGTATTACAATATCCATCCACTGTTCGCAGGTGCGCGTATAAGCAGCCAGGCGAGACAACCGGGGCTCCTTATCACATAGCGGCAAATAATAAGTTAATACCTTCTTTTCTTCAATTACCGTTAAATCCTGCTGATTTGCGTTTACATATCCCACTGATGGCGTCCCATAAGCCACATTATCCCAGCACAAAACCATTCCTTTGGCCGAAGTAGGCAACTTATTCACCGTAATATTGGCGATTAGCCACGGCGAGTAGTGGAGGTCGGTGTAATTAACGCCAGGCCGCTTTATATTTTTTAATAGCTTTTCATTTACAAACTGAGGCGAAGCAATGATTACTTTTTCGGCGTTAATAATTGCGGTAGTGTGTTTTTTCAGATCGCATACTTTCACAATAACCCCTCCCTTTTCGTCAAAATCAATATCATAAACCATATGCGAGGTCAGGATGTGATCTTTAACGCTTTCTCTTAATCTTTTCATAAGCCAGCCATTGCCCTCGGGCCAGGTAATTACCGAATTTTCATCGGCATTGGCAGCCTTCCCCTTACGTGAAGCAAAATAGTGTATACCCGCCCATGCAGACACATTGATGGCCTTTGTGCCATAATCATCCTTGCAGCAATAATCTAAATACCAAAGCAGGTAGGGCGACTGGAAGCCATTATCGTGCAGGAAATCCTTAAAGGATATTTCATCAAGCCTGCGATAAACGTCGTCTGCCGAACTATTGTCGATCGGGATATCAAAGGCATATTTTCCGTCAGTACCCCGGGCTTTTTTATATTGCGTTACCAGCTTAAAAAATTTTTCTATCTCCCTGCGTTCGTTAACCGGTACGCCAAAATCCGGAACTATGCCATCCTGCCAGTGGCCATTTATCAACAACCTTTCTTCCGGGTCAAAACACAAGTAATATTCGTTATAAAACGGAAGGTTATGCTCATCAAAATGGGTGATCACATCGTTTTCCTGCAAAAAGTCAATCAGCAAAGTATCCTCGTTATTGACAATCGGGATATAGTGTGCGCCCAAAGGATAGCGGGATACTGCATTGCTGCCAAAATAAGCGTTTCCGCCGGCATGGTCTTCCAGCTCCAGCAGCTTAAAGTCACTATGGCCATTTTTACTGAGCCATCTGCCTGCCGATAAGCCTGAAATACCGCCTCCAATAATTAGCGTTTTAACCGAACTCTCAGAGCTCGGGGCCGGGAGAGGCAATTTATCCCGCAGGATGTGGCCCGCTTTGGCATTTGGTCCCAATAATTTCCCGTTAATATGGGCGTATTCAGCCTTTGGTCCGTTTAGTTTACGAATACAACCATCAAGCAGCAGGCCCGCAGATACCAGGCCCGCCTGTACTAAAAATGAACGCCGGCCTATATTCTTCAACACCCGGTTATTGTTATAAAACCGTTGACCACTCATCTTCAAAGTATTTAACCAGGATTTGGTTGTTTAACCTGTTTACGGATGCAGGCACCCGCGCCATATCTTTTGGGAAAAACAACATTTGTTCGAGACATGATTTTGACATAAAGCGCAGGCCCGGCAAGTAATGATCAGGCACCGTATATACCGTTTTATTCATGGCCATTATGTAGCCCCACTCGCCAAATGAAGGCACATAGTTATGATAAGGCACAGTGTGCAAGCCCACTGATTGCAGGGTTTTTTCAACGGTCCAATAGGACTTTGGCGCAACGTAGGGCGACGTCGACTGCACAACCATAATCCCGTTTTTAGCAAGCAGGTGTTTTACTATTCCATAAAAAGTATTTGTGTATAATTTGCCTACCGAATAATTTGATGGGTCCGGAAAATCAATAATTATAGCATCGTAAGTTTGGTGCTGTGCGCGCGCCCACGAAAAGGCATCTGCATTAATTACGGTAACCTTTGGCGATAACAGCGACCGCTTGTTAAGCTTTAGCAGCATATCGTTCGACCGGAATAACCTGGTCATTTCCTTATCGAGGTCAACCAGGGTTACGGTTTTTATTTGGGGGTATTTTAATATCTCGCGCACTGCGAGCCCATCGCCGCCGCCCATTACCAAAATATGTGTTGCATCAGGCAATGCCTGTAATACCGGGTGGATCAGCGCTTCGTGATACCGGTACTCGTCAACCGAACTGAACTGTAAATTTCCGTTTAAAAACAAACGCAGGTCCCTGCCTTTTTTGGTGATGATAATACGCTGGTAGGGTGTGCTTTTTGAAAAAATAATAGTATCGCTATAGCTGAGGCTTTCCGAAAAACTGGTTATCTTTTCCGAAAATATAAAGCCGGCAAGCAAGGCCAGTAAACTTACAATCGCTGCGCTTTTAAGGTACTTTGCTCCTTTTATTTCGTTTTTGAAAATAATACAGGCAACTAATGCAACCAGCACATTCAGCATGCCAAATAAGTAAGCTGTTTTAACCAGCCCCATGTAGGGGATAAGCAGTAACGGAAATACAAGCGAAGCAATTAACGCGCCGATATAATCAAATGTAAAAACCTTCGACACCAGATCTTTAAATTCAAAGCGGTCTTTAAGTATCCGCATTAAAATGGGGATTTCTAAACCGACGAGAATGCCGGTAAACGAAATGAGGCCGTATAGTATGATCCGGAACGAACTGACACTTTCAAAAACAAGAAAAAGGATTGTTGAGCTCGTGCCTCCCACCAGGCCCACCAATATCTCTATCCTTACAAACCATGTCAGCAGGTTTTTGTCAAAATATTTTGATACCCACGACCCCACGCCCATCGAAAAAAGGTAAACACCTATAATCGTGGAGAACTGGGTCACCGAGTCGCCAAGCAGGTAACTGGCCAGCGTGCCCGATATTAGTTCGTAAATAAGCCCGCAGGTAGCAATGATGAAAACCGAAATAAGCAATAAAACCGGTAGTTTTTTATTCATGTTTCCCACCCGCTATTTATGATAAAACCTTACGCCATAGCCCGAATGCGGAACGGGGCCATTATACCCGGCATTTTTTTGTACAGTGCTGTCTGGAAGAAATCTTGACCCTGTAAAGCCTTTGTAGCCAAACCATCCCATCAGTAAAATCACTACTGAGCCATATATAAGGTTCGACTTGAAATCATCAATAATTTGTTTAATCATCGCTTTTAGTTTTTTTGTAAGGGGAATAATCGCTGTTCATCCATCTGTTAACTTCAAATTGCCTTTGAAAGTACCAGCAGGCCAGCGGATAAAGGGCAAGGATGAGTAGTGTGATAAGTAAATTTTGCCATAAAATAATATTAGCTGTGACCTTAATATCCATGTGGTCAACCGACTGCGTGCCGGCATAAGGGTAAATATTGATATGATATTTACCCGGTGGTATATCGTCGACCAAAACCGACTCCGATGTGGAACCTTCGGACCAACTATCGCCGTCATCGTAACCATGGTAATAGTCTATTTCCTTTGATATCACCCATGTTTGGTTATCTTTTTCGTTTACCAGTTCAAGCGTCGCCTCAAACCAGTTGTTATCCACCGGCGCCGACAGGTCAATGTTCACCGGCGCCGGGCCGTTATTGATAGTGAAACTCGAAGTGCGCAGCGATTGGTATTCAAAATTACCGTTAGTAACCGGTTGGGAATAAAGATTAGCCGTAGCATTTACGCCGGTATCTTTTTTGGCGCTGTCTTGTTTGACGCTGTCTTGTTTGACGCTGTCTTGTTTTGCCGCCGGTGGCAAAGCCAGCGGCACCGATTTGTCGATGATAAGCTGGGATGGCCTGAAAATTATGAGCAGTACTTGTAATAAAACCATTATGATTAAAGCTGTTATGCTTAATTTTAATGATTGCTGGTATCTTTTTTTATGAGGATTGGGTTGGTTGGCGCCGATATCAACCATGTCAGGAAAGGCGCCAATATCAATTGCAAATGCATCCGCTATTTCCTGCGGCTCAATATACTCGCCAAAATACCAATCGATTACCCGCTCGTTTGTTTTGTTTTTTTCCCTCACCAGCATAAACGGCGGATTGATAAATTCCCTGGTCGATACCCGTTCTTCATAAGCATCCCAGTCAAATTCGCCAATTAAAGCACTTATTACAGGTGAATACAGGTTGTATTGCTGATATTCCACACCGTCTAATGAAGCTGCCCCATCGTCAAAAACAGCGTTGGCAAGCTCCGGATAATGCTGTGTCCCGGCAATAAAGCTCCACTGGCCACCGTATTCTGCTAAAAAAGCATAGCCCTTTGTGTAGCTGTACAGCATGTACTCCTTCCATTCATAATTGGTGCCGCTTTCCTTTTTTTCCATATAGGCAATTACTTTGTAAGTATTGCCTTTTAAAATGCCTTCTTTCCCTAAGGGTAATAAAGGTGTTTCCGCTATTGGTGAAACCGGCTGCTGCACCTGCAAATGCCCCGATGCTATAAACCGGCAGTACGACTGGCATGAAGGGCAAACAACATACTCGCTCCCGTCGGGGTCAAATATCGTTATCGGATGATGACAATGCGGGCAGTCAAACTGCTTCGGGTCAGGGAAAGTCCTTAAATTAACTGTTGCTGCCATCTTTTATCGTTTGATTTCGTTTTTCTGTAATTCTGTGCCTTTATAAAATTCAATAATCCCGCGGTAAATAGCCCTTGCCTTTTCATCATTTTGATGTTGGTAGTTGGATAAAAACACATCGAATGTGGCAAGTTCAAATTCCGGCCAGGTATGAATAGAAATATGCGACTCCGTTAAACATACAACTGCGGTAAAACCGCCGCCTTCAAAATCATGGTAAACTTCACCGACTTTATGCAGTTGATGCCGCTCAATCAGCTGGTCCAGAACACTATGAAAACACGAACTCGAATTTAGTAGTTGATTTTCAGTTGATTTAAATTCACATAAAAGATGTAGTCCGGGTTTATAATGCATAAGGTATATTCTGGCACTAAATATATAAAAAATCACGATAGGGAAACAAAAAAACAATGCGGATGGAATGATAAACTGTATTCAGGGAATTATTTTTATTATTCCATTTTCTGGAGTAGATGTATATTAATGAATCTTTATCATGCAAAGTGCATTGGAGAAACGCTTTGTTCATAACAAGCTTTTACCTCATTGATGACAGGCAAAAGGACATAGAATAGAAAATGGCTGTTATATTCTTGAAATTTGCTTAGCTTTAAACCTGATTTTTACATTTGCAATAACTCAACCCTGGTTCCATGAAAAATATCTTGTATTACTGTTTTATTGCCTGCTGCCTGCTTTCCTGTTCTGTTTCAAAACATCATTCAAATAGCGGCTGGATATCCTTATTTGACGGGCATTCGCTTAATAACTGGAAAGTTGGCGATAACGCCGAAACATTTTCGGTCGATAGCGGGATGATCATCGTACATGGAAAAACAGCGCATTTATTTTACGATGGCCCGGTGATGGACCACAATTTCAAAAATTTTGAATTTAAGGCGGATGTAATGACCCATAAAGGGACGAACTCAGGCATTTATATTCACACCGGCTTCCAACAGGGCGGATGGCCTGCAAAAGGCTACGAAGTGCAGGTAAACAACACGCATACCGATTGGATACGTACCGGCAGTTTATATGGCATTGTTAATATAAAAGAGGTTTATGTAAAAGATAACGAATGGTTCACCATGTACATTACTGTTCAGGGGAAAAGGGTGGTTGTTGAACTAAATGACAAGGTGGTGTTGGACTATACCGAACCTGAAAATGTACAGCGGAACAAGGGCGACGAGTTGCGTGTACTCTCCAGCGGCACTTTTGCTTTGCAGGGGCATGATCCAAACAGTTTAACTTATTTTAAAAATATCATGGTGAAGCCTTTGCCATAACAGGGAGCAATTGACTAATGAAACTGCGGATTTTATTTTGCCTGTTTATCGTTTTGAAAGCCTTGCCATCATGGTCATCCCAGCGGGATACCGTGAGGTTATTTTATGATATCAACAAAAAGGAGCTTACCACCCGTGGCAAAGCTACGCTCGACTCGCTCAATCATTTTTTAAGCGATACAACAACCGTGCATATTTCAGGTTTTGCTGATTATTTGGGAAAGAGGGATTCCAATTATACTTTAGCAAAGGCGCGGGCCGAAAATGTAAGAAATTATTTACTAACCTTGCGCAGCAAGAATATGCACCTGATTGCCGACGGAAAGGGGCAAGTAGATGCTGTAACAAAAACGCCAACCCCTTTGGGCGAACCTTTCAACCGAAGGGTGGATATTATTGTAACAAAACCAGCCCCAAAAGTTATAGTGGCTGTTCCGCCTGTAAGACATGAGATAACGATTAAAAAAAGGGAGGTAATTCCCCTTAAAAGGCCTGATGACAGTGTTTATACCCGGATAGATAATTTGCCAAAGATAAATGTTGGCGACAGCCTTAGCTTTAAAGAGTTTATTTTTTTGCCGGGCAGGCATTTTTTAAGGCAGTTAGCCATACATTATATGGTGGCTTTAAAAGACTGTTTAAAAGTTAATCCAAACATTAAAATTGAGATACAGGGACATATATGCTGCCAGTACGATGGCAAAGATGGCTTAGATTTTGATACGGGAAAGAATAGCCTGTCGTTAAACCGGGCAAAATATATATATGATTACCTGGTAAGCGAAGGGATAAGTGCTAACAGGTTGCGCTACAAAGGACTCGGGAGCAAAGAGCCCAAAGTTTACCCTGAATTGAGTTCAGAAGATCAGGATCAGAACAGGCGGGTGGTGATAGTGCTGACGGGGAAGTAGCTTACTTATTCTTCGCAGTTGCGCAAATCCCACATTACAAATCTGAAAATCCCAAATCCCAAATCCGACATTCGAAATCATAAATAAAACCCTTTTTACATCAAAAATTGTATTAGATTGTTACGTTTTTTAGTTTTAGAGGAAATTATACCTCTTACAAATTTGCATCTGCCCTATGAAGATTGAAAATATACAAGTATTGCGTGGCCCCAACATTTGGAGCGTAAGCCGTAAAAAATTAATACAACTACGGATCGACCTCCAGGAAATGGAGCAGCGGCCAACCAACACTATCGACGGGTTTTACGAGCGGCTTGAAAAACTGATACCGAGCCTTTATACGCACCGCTGCTCACCTGGTGTTCCCGGCGGTTTTTTTCAAAGGGTGAAAGCCGGTACCTGGATGGGGCATGTAATAGAACATATTGCGCTGGAGATACAGTCGCTGGCTGGAATGGATACCGGTTTTGGCCGCACCCGCGAAACAAAGACACCCGGTATTTATAACGTAGTGTTTACCTATATTGAGGAAAAGGTAGGTGTTTTTGCTGCTGAGTCGTCGGTAAGGATTGCTGAAGCATTAATAAAAGGCGAAGATTACGACCTGGAGCATGATGTACAGCAAATGCGCGAGATCCGCGAAAATACCCGCCTGGGCCCAAGCACCGGGTCGATTGTTGAAGAAGCGATAGCGCGCGATATTCCGTGGATACGTTTAAATAACCAGTCGCTGGTGCAATTGGGCTACGGCAAAAACCAGGTGCGTTTCCGGGCCACGATGACGGAAAAAACCAGCAGCATAGCAGTTGATATTGCCAGTAACAAGGACGAAACCAAGCGTTTATTGCAGGAACAGGCGATACCGGTTGCCAAAGGGATTACTATTTCATCAACCGAAGGCGTAGATGAGGCTATCCGCAGGGTAGGTTTCCCGTTGGTGTTTAAACCACTGGATGGCAACCACGGGCGGGGCATTTCTATCAATATAAGAACCCGCGAAGAGGCTATAGCTGCTTATGAACATGCCGCAAAAATATCGCGGCGGGTTATTGTGGAGCGTTTTGTAACGGGTTATGACTTCAGGGTGCTGGTGATCGATAACAAAATGGTTGCCGCTGCGCTCCGTGATCCCGCGCATGTGAAGGGCGATGGCATATCGACCATTAAAGACCTGATAGCAACAGAAAATGAAGACCCCCGAAGGGGCTACGGGCACGAGAAGGTGCTCACCCTCATCACCATCGACCGTGACACACTCGACCTGCTGGAAAAGAAAGGCTATACTTTAGACACTATACCAGCCAAAGGCGAAAAAGTATTTGTAAAATCAACCGCCAACCTGAGCACCGGGGGAACATCTGTTGATGTAACCGACCATGTACACCCGCAAAACGTATTTATCTGCGAGCGTATCTCGAAAATTATCGGGCTGGATATCTGCGGCATAGATATTATGGCCCAAAACCTGACCGAGCCGCTTACCGAAAATGGAGGCGTGGTGCTCGAAGTAAATGCGGCGCCGGGTTTTAGGATGCATATAGCACCCAGCGAAGGCCTGCCCCGCAATGTGGCCGGGCATGTGATTGATATGCTGTACCCGCCGGGCAAATCGGCCAGGATACCTATCATCGCCATTACCGGCACCAATGGTAAAACAACTACCACGCGATTGATAGCGCACATAGTAAGGAACAACGGCTACCGCGTGGGCTTCACAACGTCCGATGGTATTTATGTACAAAATACCATGATGCTGAAGGGCGATACTACGGGGCCGGTAAGTGCCGAATTTATTTTAAAAGACCCTACTGTTGATTTTGCCGTGCTGGAAACGGCCCGCGGCGGTATTTTACGTGCGGGCTTAGGCTTCGGCTTTTGCGACATTGGCGTGGTGACCAATATACAGGAGGATCACCTGGGCCTTGCGGATATTCATACGCTTGATGACCTTAAACGGGTGAAAAATGTGGTTGTTGAATCGGTAAAAAAGGATGGCTGGGCTGTATTAAATGCCGATAATGAATATTGCGTGCAAATGGGCAAAGCCGCAGCCTGCAAGGTGGCCTATTTCAGCCGGAACGAAAATAACCCTATCATCAAATCGCATTGCAAAAAAGGCGGGATAGCCTGTATTTATGAAAACGGCTATATCACCATACAAAAAGGCGACTGGAAGATACGCGTGCAAAGAACCAGCCTGATCCCCGTTACTTTTGGCGGTACGGTGCCGTTTATGATCGAAAACGTTTTGGCGGCCACCCTTGCTACCTTCCTGCATGATTTTAAAACTGAGGATATTAAGATATCCCTCGAAACCTTTATCCCTTCGGCTGCGCAAACGCCGGGCCGCATGAACATCTTCAATTTTAAAGATTTCCGCTTTATGATCGATTTTGCGCATAACCCGGCAGGCTTTACTGGCATAAAAGAATTTTTAAGCCATATTGAGTCGCCATTAAAAATTGGCATCATAGCAGGCACCGGCGACAGGCGCGATGAAGATATACGGGAACTGGGCAAATTATCTGCCGAAATGTTTGATTATATCATTTTACGGCAGGAAAAATTCCTGCGTGGCCGGACTGCTGAAAATATTGTCGGGTTGCTGACGGAAGGTATCGTATCGGTTGATCCGGATAAAAAATTTGAGATCATCCCTAAAGAAGTAGATGCAATTAAACATTCCATGAGCCTGGCAAGGCCCGGCACATTTATAGTAGCGTTAAGCGATGTGATTGATAACGCCATAGAAACGGTACAGGATTACCAGGAGCAGGAGAGGAATGGGCTGTTTAATGTATGATCGTTTGATGTCGGATTTCGGATGTTCGATTTCGGATTTCGGATTTGGGATTAAGGAATTTTGATGTTTGATTTTTCGCTTCGCTCAAGAGATAGTTTTTCACTTCGTCCAAGAGATGGTTTCGGATTGACTCCAGGAGAGTGGCGTTTTAAGGCTGCCGCTTTTTGCCTCATTGGTCACCACTCTTTCATATCCTTATTTATCCCGGAAATGATGCCTGTAAAAAGTTAAATTTGCACCTGCAAATAAAAACCATTTTGGATAGAACGCTTATAATTGGAACGCGCGGCAGCGACCTGGCCCTTTGGCAGGCACATTTTGTGCAGGATAGCCTGGCCGCCATTGGCATTGCTGCCGAATTAAAGATCATAAAAACGCAGGGCGACCGGGTGCTTCACTTAAGTTTGGATAAGCTGGAGGGCAAGGGTTTTTTTACCAAAGAACTTGAAGAGGAACTGATAGCAGGCACTATCGACCTTGCCGTGCACTCGCATAAAGACCTGCCAACTGAAAACCCGCCTGGATTGATTATTGCTGCCGTTTCGGAACGGGAGGACCCGGCCGAACTACTGTTGATACTGAAAGACTGTGTTGATGTTCGTCAAAAGCTTTCGGTAAAATATGGGGGTATTGTGGGCACATCGTCCAACAGGCGCAAGGCGCAATTGCTGGCTTACCGGCCCGATTTGGATATTAAAGACCTTCGCGGCAATGTGCCGACCCGTGTTAGCAAGCTGCGCGATGAAAATTATGATGCCATTATGATTGCCAAAGCAGGCGTAACGCGGCTCGGGCTGGATTTGAGCGACTTGCATGTTGAAGAATTAACGCCAACCGAACTGGTGCCTGCCCCGGCGCAAGGTGCATTGGCTATACAGATACGGGAAAACGATACGGAACTTTTTAATGCAGTACGGCCATTAAACCACCCAAATGTTGCCGAAGAATTGGCTGTTGAACGGAGTGTGTTAAAACTATTTGGCGGCGGTTGCCATCTGCCTTTAGGTTGTTATTGCCGCAAGGACGGGGAGGTGTACCAGGTATTTACTTCGAAAGCGGATGAAGGCGGGGATTTTCCGGACAGGTTGTTTATAGACGCTGCAACCACTGACGGCCTGCCTGAAAAGATCGTTTCGTATTTTGCAAGGGACAGGCAATTCCCGAAAAAGGTATTTATATCACGCGACCTAACGGAGCAAAGTTATTTCCGTAAAGCACTGGAAAAACACGGTATTGAAATCGAAGCGCGCTCGTTGATTCGTACAGTCCCGGTAATTACGAAAATGGATAATTACATTTTTAAGCATGTAGACTGGGTGTTTTTCAGCAGTAAAAATGCGGTGGAATACTTTTTTAGCCTGGAGCCGCTATTGCCAAAAGCGACAAAATTTGGCGTGATGGGCAGCGGGTCGGAGGATATGCTGCGACGCAGGGGGCATTTTGCTGATTATACCGGCGGGGATATTGATCCGGCCGAAGTGGCGGCGGATTTTGCTAAATTAGCTAATGGGACAACCGTGTTGTTTCCATCGGCTGAAAACTCGCTGCGGAGCATACAAAGCGGCTTGTCATCGGAAACAAAAATTATCGACCTGCCGGTATACGAGACCATCCTGGTCGATGATGTTGAATTGAGCAGCGCCGAAATACTAGTATTTACCAGCCCATCAAACGTGGAGGCGTATTTTGTAAATAACTTAATTCAAACTGATCAAAGGGTTATAGCCATCGGAAAATCTACAGGTAGAAAATTAGAAGAATTCGACGTACAATATACGCTACCCTACTCGCCTGACGAAACCGGGCTGGCCGAGGCTGTGTTTGGGGTTATTTTATAGTTCATGGTTCATGGTTTGATAGTTCATAGTGTTGCTGAACTGCTATGAACTATCACCATGAACTAATTCATGAACCATGAACTAATTCTTAATATACTGCACCACAAGTTTTGGATGCCTGGTTGCGTCTGAATAATAACTCGAACAAAATATTCTGCTGGTATACTCTACTTCGTTTTTTAATTGCAGCTTAAAACCGTAGTTGGCTCCTGAACTTACCATTGATGCAATCAAGGCCTTAACATCCACATCAACATTAAGGAATGGCTGGGTGGTGCTTGGTACAATTACCTGGTTAGCGGTGAGTCCGGTCGGTTGATTAAACCAGTTCAATGTTGCGGGATCCCAACTGGTAGCTACTTGCTGTATCAATATGGAGTTGTCTGTTCCTGAATTGGCGTGTACCAGGTCGCCATTCAGTGGAATGGTATTTGAATACAATTGAAGATCAGCTTTAACGATTGTCGCGTTTGCCGGGATTGTGCTCAGGTCAAATTTCAACAAATCTCTCAATACCGTAGGATCGGAATTTTTAGTCCATGCAGAAAGGGGCTCCTCTATGGATGTGCCATTACTCCAGTCGGCGCCATTCCATATGCCCAGGCAAAATTCCCCGGGATTGTTAGCTGGCTGTAAGGTAAGCGTCAGCGTTTGCGACGGCTTAACAATTACCGTAAAATTGGCCAGGCCCGTAAGCCCGTTGTTGTCGATCACTTCGAATTGAAATGTATATGTTCCTGCGACGAACCCACTAAGGGTAGCTGTAGCTGCACTTTCGTTGTGTATAGAAGCTTCCGATGGCCCAGAAACCTGGCTCCATAAATAGCCGATGATATGGCCGGTGGCGTCGGTACCCGATCCTGTTAAGGTAACCGAGTTAAGCGGCAGCGTAATAGTTGTATCCTTAGGCGCTTTGGCTACAGGCACTGAATCTTTCGACGACTTTGTCGGTGTTGGCGTTGGGTCGTTTTTCTTTTGGCAGCCATTGATCATCAAAAAGATAAACAGGGCAAGCCGCGTATAAAATGGTTACAGTAACTGAATCAACATCGTATGCTTACGCCCTTTAATTTGTTTACATTTCAATAACTTTGTTATTTATATCTTCGCACCATAAATTTGTTCAAATAATACCATGTTACAAAGGCCCCGAAGGAACAGGAAGAACGAGGTTATCCGCCAAATGGTGCAGGAAACGCATATCAGCGCAGCAAATTTGATATTCCCGCTTTTTATTGTCGACGGTACTTTTCAAAAAACCGAGGTAGCTTCGATGCCGGGCATTTATCGCTATTCTATTGATAACCTGCTCCGCGAGATCGAAAGCTGTTTAAAATTGGGGCTCAATTTTTTTGATTTGTTCCCTAATATTGATGAATCGTTAAAAGATAAATATGCTACCGAAAGTCATCGGGAGCAGAGTCTTTATTTGCGGGCCATAAGGGAAGTAAAAAAGAATTTCCCGGAAGCTTGTGTAATTACCGATGTAGCCATGGACCCCTACAGCAGCGACGGGCACGATGGCATTGTTGAAAATGGTGAGATATTGAATGACGAAACGCTGGATGTGCTTGGCAAAATGGCATTGGCCCATGCTCAATGCGGCGCGGACATTATAGCACCTTCGGATATGATGGATGGCCGCGTGGGTTATATACGCAAGGTACTGGACGAAAACAAGTTTACTAATGTATCCATCATGTCGTACTCGGCAAAATATGCCAGTGCATTTTATGGGCCGTTCAGGGATGCTTTGAATTCGGCGCCAAAATTTGGCGACAAGAAAACATACCAGATGAACCCGGCCAACCAGCGTGAGGCTTTGATTGAGGCTAGCCTGGATGAGTTGGAAGGTGCGGATTTTTTAATGGTAAAACCGGCCCTGCCTTATCTTGACGTAATTAAATTAATAAAAGACAATACAGAACTACCTGTTGCCGCCTATAATGTTAGCGGCGAATACGCCATGGTAAAAGCAGCCATACAACGCGGCTGGCTTAATGAACAGCGTGCCATTACCGAGGTGCTTATGGGCATAAGGCGTGCGGGGGCGAGCGCGATATTAACCTATCATGCAAAGGAAGTGCTGGAGCATAAATGGTTGTAGAGGAGGTGAAAGCTAAAAGGTGAAAGCCGAAAGCTTTTTAAGGAATAATAAGAAAATAGAAAGCTTTGGGCTTTATGCTTTCAGCTTTTAGCTAAAAAAAGATGTTAGATTCGATTAAGAAAATGTTTTCGGTTGATTCGGAGCCGGTGAATACTACGGGTAAACCTGATATAAGCAGGGAAAAATCAGCTGAGTTGTATGATAAGGCAAAAACGTATTTTCCGGGTGGGGTTAACTCTCCGGTGAGGGCGTTTAAATCTGTGTATGGCACGCCGCTTTTTATTGAAAAGGGGGATGGCTGTCGTTTATGGGACGCTGATGGTAATGAGTTTATTGATTTTTGCTGCTCATGGGGGCCGCTGATCCTCGGCCATAATCACCCTAAGGTGCGTGAAAAGGTGATAGAGGCGATGCAAAACGGCATGTCGTTCGGGGCGCCTACCGCCCTTGAAAATGAGTTGGCTGAACTCATCCTGAAAAACAATAAACTTATTGAAAAGCTGCGTTTTGTAAGCTCGGGTACCGAAGCGGTTATGTCGGCCATCAGGCTGGCGAGGGGGTACACCAAACGCGATAAGATACTAAAATTTGAGGGCTGCTATCATGGTCATAGCGACTCTCTGCTGGTAAAGGCCGGGTCGGGTTTGGTGACTTTTGGCGAGACGTCGTCGGCGGGCGTGCCAAAGGCATTTGCCGATGAAACTATCGTTGTGGCGCTAAACGATAAAACGGCCATTGAAAAGGCTTTCGGGGAATTTAAGGATCAGATAGCTGTAGTTATTATTGAGCCCATTCCTGCAAATAACGGTCTGCTGTTGCAGGAAAAAGAGTATTTGCAGTTTTTGCGTGACATCTGTACAAAAAACAGCACCCTGCTGCTATTTGATGAAGTAATATCGGGTTTCAGGGTCGGTTTTGAAGGTGCGGCCGCCTATTACGGCATCAAACCGGATATCCTTACCTATGGTAAGATTATCGGCGGAGGGCTGCCGGTTGGGGCGTATGGGGCATCCGCAGAGATAATGGCCCATGTATCTCCGGATGGCGGGGTTTACCAGGGTGGTACTTTATCCGGTAACCCGGTAGCGATGGCGGCGGGCATTGCGCAACTGACTGAATTATTGAAGTCGGGATTTTACCGCGACCTTGATAAAAAAACGGAAGAGTTTGTTACAGCCATACAAAGGTTTGCAACAGCCAGGAATTATAAATTTAAAGTGTTCAGTATCGGTTCAATCTTCTGGTTTGCTTTTACTGATATGGAAGCTGTGCGCCGGGCCGACGAGATTGATGCGGCCAGCATGGAATTATTTAAAAAATTACACCGCGAATTGCTAAACCGGGGCGTTTACCTGGGGCCATCGGGCTACGAAGTGGGGTTTATATCATCGGCCCATACGAAAATAGACCTGGAAAAAGCAAAACGTGCTATATTTGAGAGTTTGGAAGAGGTGTTTAACGGAAAATAAAGCAGTAGCAGCAGGAAGTTGCAGTGGCAGCACATTGTAGTTTCCTATTTTACTGCTACTGCTACTAAAAACTGCAACTTACTATGAGAAGATCATTCATCATATTTTACGCGCTGATCATTTACGCTTTAACCGAATTAGTTTGGTGGGGCTATTTGCTGGTTAAGCTTATGCCCAGCAGTTTGGGTATGATATTAGGCGAGGGATCAATATTTATTATTGTTTTTTTTGCGGGCGCTTACTTTCTGCACAGGTCAATCATCAGGGAGCGTAAGTTACAGGAACAAAAAAAGAATTTCCTGCTTTCTGTTACGCATGAGCTGAAATCGCCACTGGCATCCATAAAAATACTCTTGCAAACTATTCAGAAAAGAAACCTTACCAAACAGCAAACACTCGATTTTATTGGTAAATCGCTGATGGATATTGAACGGCTGGATGACATGGTTGAAAATATGTTGCTGGCCTCAAAAATTGATAACCGGTCGTATACCTTTCCTAAAGACAAATTTAATTTATCGGTATTGGTTGATAGTATAGTTAACCGGCTGCAAATCACCAAATGCGAAAGCAGCCAGCAGATCATCGATGCGGAAATTGAGCCCAAAATTGAGATAACGGGTGACAAATTCGCCCTGACATCGGTCGTTACCAATTTGATTGAAAATGCGATAAAGTATTCAGGGCCCTGCGAAACAGTTGGGGTAAAGCTGTTTTCGAAAGAGGGCAGGGTGTTCCTTGAAGTGGCCGATCACGGCATCGGGATTGCCGACCACGAGAAGAACCGGATCTTTGATAAGTTCTACCGGGTTGGCAGCGAGGATACCCGGAACACAAAAGGCACGGGTTTAGGTCTTTATATTGTAAAAGAAGTACTTGATAAGCACCAGGCAAGCATAAAAGTGAAGGATAACCGCCCGGCGGGTAGTATATTTGAAGTAGTTTTTGATTGAAGACGCGAATTTTCACGAATGGAGGCAAATTTTAACGAATTTGTTTGTATAATTAAATTCGTGAGAACAGGTGTAAATTCAATTTGTGTAATTCGAAATAATTCGTGAACATTAGTGTAGCATATTATGCCAAATAAAAAAAGAATTTTATTAGCCGAAGATGAAGAGCATCTTTTAGAGGCTATAAAGCTTAACCTCGAGCTTGAAGGTTATAAAGTATCAACTGCCACCAATGGCAAAAAAGCGCTGCAGATTTTTAAAGAGGAGCGTTTTAACCTCGTGATACTGGATGTTATGATGCCTGAAATAGATGGCTTTGTAGTTGCCGAAACCATCAGGCTTGAAAACTCGGAAGTACCCATTATGTTTTTGACGGCAAAAAATACCAATGAGGATAAAATATCCGGGCTAAAAAAAGGCGCTGATGACTACCTGACCAAGCCTTTTAACCTGGAAGAATTGATACTAAGGGTAAACAACCTGGTAAAGCGCAGCCTTAAAGGGGATGACCTAAAAGAATTTAACAGTTATAAAATTGGCGATAAAACCATTCATTTCAACTCGTTCGAACTGGTAAATGGCGATGGTTCAATCACGCCATTAACGAAAAAAGAAACCATGCTTTTAAAGCTGCTGATTGAGCGCCGGAATGATGCGGTATCGCGTGAGCAGATTCTGGAAACCGTATGGAACTACGACGTTTACCCTTCGACCCGTACCATTGATAATTTTATCCTTACTTTTCGTAAATATTTTGAACCTGATCCCAAAAACCCGGTTTATTTCCATTCAATACGTGGGGTAGGCTATAAATTTACCGATAACCAGCATTAATGTTTACAAACCGGACACGCTTATTCATTGGCATTATTTTTTTATTGTCGCTCGCGATACTGGTAAATATGCGGCTTTATGAATTTGCCGCCCTTGCGCTGATGTTTATTGTGCTGCTTGGCTGGGATTATATAAGGCAAGGGACGCTTGTGGTGGCTGCAAAATGTTTTCACCATAAAGAATTTGACAAAGCAGAGCGTATTTTATCAGAGATTTTTAGGCCGGAATGGCTGAGTAAAAACCGGCGCGGTTATTATGAATTTTTGATGGGTGGCGTTTGCCTGCAAAAACAGGACTTTGAAGATGCAGAGAAACATTATGAAATTGCTGCACAATATCCCTTGCGCTCGGTAAATGACCATGTAGCAGCATTGGTACATGTGGCCAATATCAGTATAAGGCAGGGCAACTATGACAAGGCTAGCGCCTTTTTGCAGCTTACCGAAAAATATAACGACAAAATAAACGCCAAAATGAAGGATGTAATACACCGCCTTCACCAGGAATTAAAAACACACAAACCGTAGGGGCGACCCTTGTGGTCGCCCTTTAAATTGCGGCGACCATAAAAAGGGCGACCACAAGGGTCGCCCCTACGAATGATTATATATGAGAGATTCGCTATTAATAAAAGCCGCATTTTCGGAAAAAACAGAACGGCCGCCGGTATGGATGATGCGGCAGGCCGGGCGTTTTATGAAGGAATACTGGGATATAAAAAACAAGTATTCATTCCTTGAAATGTGCAAAACACCCGAACTGGCAGCCGATGTAACCATGCTCCCGGTTGATTTGCTTGGGATTGACGCTGCCATTTTATTTTCGGATATTTTGGTTACCGCCGAAGCTATGGGCGGCGATCTGAGTTTTAGCCAGGGCGTAGGCCCGAAGTTTGCCAACCCCGTTCGTACCGGCGCGGATGTTGACAATCTGCAAACAGATGTAGTGCATAAACTGCAATATGTGGCTGATGCCATTAAGGTTATTCAGCAGCGATTAGACGGCAGCATTCCGCTGATTGGTTTTGCAGGTGCGCCGTTTACGGTGATGAGTTACCTGGTTGAAGGCGGGTCGTCAAAGGATTTTAAGCTGACAAAACTAATGCTCCATAATGAGCCGGAGCTTGCTCACAGGCTTTTGGCAAAAATTGCGACGGTAACGGTAGATTACCTTAACCTGCAAATTGCGGCCGGGGTAAATGCCGTACAGATATTTGACAGTTGGGCGCAGGCGCTGGCGTGGGATGATTATAAGGAGTTTTCGCACCGGTACATTTGCGAGATCATCAGTAAACTGAACAGGAAGGATGTGCCGGTTATATCATTTTGCAAGGGAAGCTCCGTTTTTGCGCCGCTGATGGCAGAGGCGAAGCCCGATGTAATCTCTATCGATTGGAATGTTGATTTGCTGGACATTAAAAAACGATTGCCAAAAGGTATAGCTGTGCAGGGCAACCTCGATCCGCATATTTTATATGCCGACAAAAAGGTTATAAAAGAACGCATTTACCGCCTTTTTGACCGGATGAAGGATGAAAACGGATTCATATTTAATTTAGGGCATGGCATTATGCCTGATATACCGTTTGATAATGTGAAGTATGCGGTGGAGATAATAAAAGAATATCAGCCCCCAAACCCCCTAAAGGGGAGTTTTTAAAAGCAAGGGGCTTAGCCCCCCGACCCCCTAAAGGGGAGCACTTCGGAGGGTTATTATGAAGATGGATAAAATTAGCAATTAAAATTCCCCCTTTAGGGGGTTAGGGGGCTGAGCTTTATGTATAACTATATTCTTTCCCTACACATCATATTTATAGTCTGCTGGTTTGCGGGGCTGTTTTATATGGTGCGCCTTTTTATTTACCATACCGAGGCGCAGGAAAAACCCGAGCCCGATCGTAAAATATTGTCCGATCAGTTTGAACTGATGGAGCGGAAGCTTTGGTATATTATTACCGTGCCATCTATGTGGCTTGTTTTAGCTGCGGGCATTACTATGCTTTTTATCCTTCCCGCCTGGCTGCAACAGCCCTGGATGCAAATTAAACTGTGCTTTGTGGCCGGGTTGATAGTATACCATTTTATCTGCCAAAACAAAATGAAGCAAATGGCGAAAGGTATCTTCAAATGGACTTCGACTCAACTGCGCATCTGGAACGAGGTTGCCACCATATTTTTATTCGCGATAGTTTTTTTGGCGGTGCTTAAAGATAGTATCGGGTGGATTTTTGGTGTTGTCGGGATTATTGTTTTGTCGATGATATTGATGTCGGCGGTGAAGATTTATAAGTATTACCGTACCAAAAAGTAATATTAAAGTTTCCATATCAAGTATATTTATTTACATCACTTTTCGCTGATAAAGAATAATTAAATTTGTTTATAAAAGATTTATCATGTCAATAGCTGAAGTAAAAGAAACCAAGTCAAACCTTAAAGCGTGGATTGATCAACTGTCGGATACCAATATGCTATTTCTATTGGACGGATTAAGAACCGCAAATTCAGACAAATTTTCCTGGGATGATCTTTCCGAAATACAGAAACAACATATTAATGAAGGGCTGGACGATATTGAAAATGACCGTGTTTTGTCGTCGGATCAGTTTTGGAGTGAGCTAAAAAATGGCCAATAAAATATAAAGAAATAGTTATTTATAAGCTTCTTCATCTAATTCTATTTTCCCCCATAAAGCCAATAACTGCTTTTGATTTTCCACAGTCACATACAGTCGTAAAGCATTATCCACCAATACCCGCTTGGTTTTTATATTGCTTAATTTTTGAGCCAGAGCAATTAGCTGATCATCAATTTCAATAGTTGTTCTCATGCGCACGCAATTTAATACTATTTCTTCTCCTGCACCGCAATCAAAACACTTGTCCTTCCGTCCCGTACATCCGGGTTTATTCCAACCGCCATTAAAAACCTGCCGCTATAAGTTGCATTCGGAATGCTTGATTTTGTACCGGGAAACAAATTCACCTCAGTTACCAAATAGTTTTTATCAGGATCGAGGCCTTTAAGGCGAATGGGTAGCATTGTGCCTGCGCCGTACCTGCTGTTTACAAGGTAATTGAACATGATGGCCGTGCCCTTTGCGGCATCTACATACATAATCGAGGCGGCATCGTTATCCTGCGGGTTTTGTAAACGGTATTGGTCGCCATGCCAAATTGCTTCGGAGAATTGTTTGTAGGTTTTAACGGCTTGCTGACAAAAAGCAAGTTCATCCGGTTTTAATTTGCCTACCACAACATCAAAACCCAATTTGCCCATCATGGCAACATCAACGCGGAATTTCAGCGGCTCCTTGCCCCAGTTGGTCACCTGGTTTGAGCTTGCCAGCGCCGGATAGAAGTAGGAGTATTCCCACTGAATAAATATCCTTTCAATAGGTTCGGTATTGTCGCTTGGCCAGTATTCGGTAAAGTATTTCAATACGCCATAATCAACACGGCCTCCACCGCCGGAGCACAGCATCATCGGTATTTTAGGATATTTGGCCCTGAGGCGATCAAGTACTTTGTATAATCCAAAAACATAATCGGTATAAAAATTTGACTGATCCTTTTCGTAAGCCGAGTAAGCGTTGTAGATGATCGAATTACAGTCCCATTTAATATAAGCCAGCCCGGGGTTTTTGGTGAACAAATTATCCACTATACCAAAAACAAAATCCTGTACTTTTGGATTGGTAAGATCGAGCACCAGTTGGTTGCGCATATAATATTCGGGGCGTTGCGGTTGTTTTACCACCCAATCCGGATGTTTTTCGTAAAGTTCACTTTTGGGGTTTACCATTTCCGGCTCAACCCAAATGCCAAACTTCACGCTATCAGCCTGCGCGGTTTTGGTTAGAAAAGCTATGCCTTCGGGCAGTTTTGCTTTATTTTCTTCCCAATCGCCAAGGCCCGCGTGGTCGTCATTACGCGGGTATTTATTACCAAACCAGCCGTCGTCCAACAAAAATAAATCAACGCCAAGCGTTTTAGTGTCTTTTAAAATGCCGGCAAGTTTGTCTTCATTAAAATCAAAATAGGTAGATTCCCAGTTGTTTAAAAGGGTTAAACGCGGGCCCTCGCCATCAACTATCTTGTATTTCCTCGCCCAGGTTTGCAAACTACGGCTGGCTTCGCCTTTGCCTTTATCCGACAGGGTATACACAAATTTTGGCGTCGTAAATTCAACGCCAGGTTTTAAAACATAATCGGCAGCATAATTATTAATGCCGGCAATAATCCGGAGGTTGTTAGATGGATCGACTTCCAGGTCGATGCGATAATTGCCGCTCCATTCCAAATTACCATACAGTACTTCGCCCTCGTCTTCTGTTGATGATTTATTGAGCGATACCATAAATACTGGCGGCTGAAAAAGATCAGCACGGGTGCCCAGTTTTGTGTCGAGCGTTTTTATACCATGATCCAGTTGTTCTTCTTCAGGCCGCATTTCTTTTGCCCAATCGCCGTGATAATGCCGCAACCAATAGCTGCCGGCTTGCAAGTAAAGATTTGCCGATGCATATTTATTGAGTACTACATCGTGCTTTTCGTGGGGTTGGATAACGCTCCATGTTTCGGTTACATTTTCATTATAATAGGTTTGGTAGTTGAGGGTTACTTCAAAATCGTAAACGGAATCTTTTAGCCTGATGCTTACCAGGCTGATATCATCGCTGATTTTAGTAAGGGTATGGCTTACATATTTTAAGTCGAGGGATTTATTGCCATCGGCATGTGTTACCGAAATAGCGGGCTCTAATAAATTAAGCGAGCCCGATGAGGTATAGGCCGAATTGTAACCGCTGGTAGTGCGGTTATCCCGGTAAGCACTGGCAATGGAACTGTATTCGTGTTCGTTTGAAAGTTTATTGCCATAGTATACCATTTCAAGGTATTTTTCGGCGGTGACCTGTAGAACCAGCGCATTTTGTTTTGATTCGATTGGAATAGTGATTGACTGTGCTTTGGTAATAACAGCTTCAGCCATTAAAAAGAAGAGGAGGAATGTTGCTCTTAATAAACTTGTTGGGTTTACTTTAATCATGGTTGTTTGTAATTGGTAATTGATACTGTTTGTTGAATACATCGGATAGTTGACCTGCTTGATCTGATTTTGTTTGTTAACATCGCTTCGATAGTTTACTCACCCGGTCTTTGCTTCGCTCGACCACCCTCTCTTTTGCAGGCAAAAAAGAGGGTAAAAAAAATATAGGAGGATGCCCCTCGTAAAAGCCTTTTATTGACTTGTATAAATCACTCCATCCTTCATCACCAGTTTTACTTGTTTTACCGCTTTTATATCATCAGCCGGATTGCCTTCTATCGCAACAAGGTCGGCAAGGTAACCAACTTTAACGTTACCTAAGTGTTTCAATCCAAACACTTCGGCATTTACTGATGTTGCGGAACGTAAAACATCAATGGCGGGCATGCCGTATTCGTTCATCAGCACCATTTCGCGGGCATTATCGCCATGCGGGAAAACGCCCACATCGCCGCCCATTAAAATGGTGACGCCGGCTTTCATGGCTTCGGTAAAAATGTAGTGCTTGCGTTTTACACCGGCCGGATCGGGGTCGATGCCTTTTTTCCAGCCGTGATAGCCTGAAATTGCTTCGGTTGCTGCGATTGTAGGGCAAAGGGCGATGCCTTTTTCTTTCATCAGTTTAAACAGTTCGGGTGTGCCGCCATCGCCATGCTCAATGGTTGTTACGCCTGCTTCTATGGCCCTGCGCATACCTTCGGTAGTGCCCGAGTGCACGGCCACTATGCGTCCGCTGCTTTTGGCAACGTCTACTGCCACTTTTAATTCTTGTTCGGTAAAGGTTGGTTCGGCAGCATCATCCAGGCCCCAGCGGTAATCCACGTATATTTTTACCACATCGGCGCCATGCCCTATTTGCGAGCGAACAACATGTGTTATGCCATCCACGCCGTCGGCTTCTTCGCCGCCTTTAATAATGCTTGCTTCGGCAACTTCGCTTTTCGGGCCATAACTGCCGGTGGCGACAATGGCCCTTGTGGCGCATAACATGCGCGGACCGGGTATGATCCCTTTTTCAATAGCTGTTTTTAATCCAACATCGTCGTAACCTGCACCTTCGGTGCCTAAATCGCGGGTAGTTGTGAAACCTGCCATCAGGGTTGCGCGGGCATGAACTACTGCGCGGGCCGTTCGTTCGGCGCGGCTTTCGGTTAATACCTGGTCGTTCCAGCTTGTTTCGTTGTATGGATGAAGGAACAGATGCGAATGCCCTTCAATCATGCCCGGCATTAAGGTCATCCCTCTCAGCTCAATTATTTTGGCTGACGAAGGGGCAGTTATGCTTGCAGGTTCGCCTGCGGCTTCAATGTAGTTTCCTCTTACCAAAACCCACCAGCCCGTGTGCATTTGTTGGCCGTCGAAAACGCGGTCGGGTTTTAAAAGGGTGTAATTATCATCGGTCTTTTGCTGCGCGAAAAGATGGGAGCAGGAGAGCAGGATTGCAAAAAAAGTAACTCTTACAGTTTTCATTAATGAATAAAGATAAAGTTTCCTTTAAATCAGTTCAGGAAAACTTTCAAATAAATTCGCGGGTGTTTTTTTTACCACAAAGAACACTAAGAATTCACAAAGGGCACGAAGATTTAAAAAGAGAGTTGGAATTCACCAATAATATTGGCCGTTGTCGAAAAAGAGGAGAAAGGCAAAGTATATGCAATGACTTTGTACGCGGATTGGTTTATTGTTTTTTCAAAAAGTATAACTATCTGATGTGAATTTAATCAATTAGTTATACTATTTGATTAAATTTGCATCATGAAACAGAGAGATATTTATACTGACTTGCTGGATCACAGCAAAAAGAAGCAAGTTACTGTGATCACAGGGATGCGCAGAGTAGGTAAAAGCACGGCGGTAAAGTATATTCTGCAGCAAATAGGGCATAGCAATTATCTTTATCTTGACTGTGAAAGAATTGAGATCAGAATTCTTTTTAACGGCCTTAATTATGAAGATATCAGGAGCGAATTGGAACTAATGGGACTGGATATTTCAAAGCCGGCGATAGTTGCCCTGGATGAGATACAATTAGTGGAGAATTTGCCAAGCGTGATCAAATACCTTTACGATGCTTACGCAATAAAATTCATAGTCACCGGGTCAAGTTCCTATTATATGAAAAATCGGTTTTCTGAAAGCCTGGCCGGAAGAAAGCGAATATTTGAAATGTATCCGCTTAGTTTTAAAGAATTTTTAAATTTTAAAGATGTGGGGGTCCCAAACTTTGAAAAGTATGCCTGGCAGCCGTTTAACAAAACATGGTATAACAAATTTAAAGACCTTTATGCAGAGTACATTCGTTTTGGCGGCTTTCCGGAAGTGGTGCTTGAAGAAAATCAAAATGATAAAATTGAATTATTGAAAGACATTGTCAATTCGTATATAGAACTTGATGTTAAGTTGTTGTCTGATTATTCCGTAAGTGAAGACCTGTACAAACTGGTAAAAATCCTGGCTTCGCGTGCAGGCAACAAAATGGACTATACCAAGATCAGCAGCATAACAGGAATAAACCGCCAAAAAGTAGCCACATACATCGGGTTGTTAGAATATACCTATTTTATTTACCAGGCTGCACCTTTCACAAAAAATATCGACAAAGAGATTTCCCAACAGACAAAGCTGTACTTTGCAGACACCGGCATCCTGAATATTTTGGCCGAGGGGCAGCTATCAAGCGGACAAATCTTCGAAAACTCAATTGCTGTACAACTGAAAAGCCTGGGAACGATTCAATACTATCAAAAGAAATCGGGGCAGGAAATTGATTTTATTTTTAATGGGAACACCGCATTGGAGGTAAAAGAAACGCCTGCCCAACAAGACAGGCAAACTATAGAACAGCGCGCGTTGTCAATAGATATCAATAAATACTTCGTCGTTGGACGGCATCTTTCTAATAGCGGTTTTTCGGATTTTATCTGGGGAGGAAATGTTTACTAATTCAAACCTGTATCATCCAATCGTGTAAAACTACTGACACCAAGTTATTTACAATACTTTCCTTGCAGCAAATTATATTTATTTTCACTCCCATGCAACCATTTTGGTACGCTTTCCATCTAAATTATAAATGATGTTTTTGGAGCAAAAGTACACAACTGAGGATTTGGTTAGAGATTGCAAGGCCGGGGAACGCAAGGCCCAGGAATTGCTGTACAAACAATTTGCTTCGAAAATGCTGGGGGTTTGTTTCAGGTACGCAACTGATAGGATGGAGGCGGAGGATATGCTGCAAAACGGGTTTATAAAGGTTTTTCAAAAAATTGCGGATTACCGGGGTGAAGGATCGTTTGAGGGATGGGTCAGGCGCATTATGGTACATAGTTCGATAGAATATTACCGAAAACACCACAAAATGATGCAACTGGTGGACCTGAAAGATGCAGCAAACGAAACCTCGGTTAGCCCCTTGGCTACGGCAAAACTGGAAGCAAAGGACTTGCTGGCATTGATACAGCAGCTCTCGCCGGGATACAGGATAGTTTTTAACCTTTATGCTATTGAAGGGTATTCGCATAAAGAAATTGCAGCGATAGTGGGCATCACAGAAGGCGCGTCGAAATCGCAATTATCGAGGGCACGCTCGGTGTTAAAGCAACAGATTATTAAAATTGAGGGAAAACGATATGGAAATGCAGGATAAAGAATTTGACGACTTGTTCCGGTCGAAACTGGATGGTTTCGAAGCAGAACCTTCGGCTAATGTTTGGGTAAACATAGCCAGCGAACTTAGCGCGGGAAAGCGTAAAAAAGCGCTGTTGTCATATTTGAGCATAGCTGCTAGTATTGTCGTTTTGGTGGCTGCAGGGTTATTGTTTATTCCTCAAAAACAAAATGTAAACGGCAAACATCCTGTTTCGACCGGAATTGTTGCAACTCGTGGAAGTTTAAAAACATCACCAATAAAAAGTAATTCAGCGCAAAGCTCAATAAGTATTAAGGACATAAAACCGGTAGAAACATTAGTTGCAAGAGGTGTTGTTCCGAAGAAAAAGCACTTAACAATAATCAGGGATACCTCCGTTCGCCAGGTTATTGCGCCAGGTGCTGCTGTTAGAATTGATGACAAAACAGAACTGGCTGCAATATCAACAAACAGGCAGGATGCGAATAAAGCTGTTGTTCCCGATACTACAACGCCCTTAGCCATCAAGCTGCATGTAAACGATACAACGCCATTTATTACAAAGCCTGCTATCAGCCCGCAATTATCAATTGCTGCCAATCAAAACGCACCGGTAAAAGCCAGTCATAAAATACGAAACTTTGGCGATTTGGTAAATGCGGTTGTGGCCAAAGTAGATAAACGCAAGGATAAGATCATAGAATTTACCCACACGGATGACAATGAGTCGACCATTGCCGAGGTTAACCTGGGTATAATTAAGATAAGAAAAGACAAATAATTTTTTAAACACAAAAACAATAACATGAAACGAATAATTTTTACCATCATATTTGGCGTTTTTATTACTACTACATACGCACAAAACACAACTGCCGATTCTGCCAAAAAATCGACTGATACCTCACAAACAGGCAAACCGAAAATTTTGATAAGCTTTGGCAATCATAATGGCGATAATGATACCGTTTATCATCGCTACAATCATTATCCAAAGGCATATATAGGCCTCACGCTTTCGCGGATCGATTTGGGTTTTGCTACATTGGTTGATAACGGCAGCTTTACCTTATCAAAGCAAAACCAGTTTTTGCATTATAACCAGTGGAAAACCAGCAACGTAGGGTTTGACGTTTTTCAATTCGGGGTGAAATTTAGCGGCACATTCAAAATTTATTTATCCGGCGGTTTTGACTGGACGCTGATACGGTTACAGGATAATATCACCATGCTGCCTGGTCAGCCTTCATTAAGCTATAAGCAGGATAATATCGATTTCAGTAAAAACCGTTTTTCATCGAGCTACCTGCGTATTCCTCTGTCGTTTGATATTCGTTCAAAACAGGATTACAGGGGCAACCGGTTTCACTTTGTGTTCGGCCCGGATGGGGGCTTTCTGCTTGGCGGTATGGTTAAACAGATCAGTTCTGAATTTGGGAAACAGAAATTTTATAACGACTATAACTTCACCACATTCAGGTATGGCGGATTCGTAAGGATAGGTTATGGCGACTTTGGAATATTTGCTAAATATTACTTTAACAATATGTTCGAGAACAGCCCTCAGCAAGATGGATTGAGGAACTTTTCGTTTGGGATTACTTTGGGATTTTGAGAGAGGTTAAAAGGGGTTGTAATAAGTTGTAAGGGTTGTAGAGGTTGTAATAAGTTGTAGAGGTTGTATGAGTTGTAAGGGTTGTAATGAGTTGAAAGGTTGTAGAAGTTAACAATAATTATACCCTTTTCAACTTATTACAACTTTTTTAACCCTTACAACTTTTTCAACTATTACAACCCTTTACAACTATCTTTGCCCTTAATGGCAGCAGCACCCTTTTTGCAGGCAATTTCAGTTAGTAAAACCTACCCGGGAACGAAAGTTTCGGGTATACAGAAAACAGATTTAACCATAAGCCAGGGTAAAATCACCGCTATTATAGGTGAGAGCGGCAGCGGGAAAAGCACTTTATTGAAATTATTTTATGGCTTGCTTTCGCCTGATGACGGCGAGGTGCAATTTAAAGGCGAGCGCATTTGGGGGCCTGGCGAGAAACTGATACCAGGTCATGACGCCATGAAAATGGTTACCCAGCAAACCGACGACCTGAATTTATTTGCAAAAGTTTGGGACAATGTAGCCTCAATGCTGCCGCATAAAGATTTGAAAGCGGAGCGCGAAAAAACAGAAAAAATTTTTAAACAGCTTAAAATGACAGCCTTTGCCTATAAACAGGTGGCTGATTTAAGCGGCGGAGAAAAGCAGCGGGTAGCTATTGCAAGGGCATTGATAACAAACCCCGAAGTGCTTTTACTGGATGAGCCTTTTAACCAGGTGGATACGTCTTTTAGGGAGGGTTTGCAGCATGATATACGGCAGGTAGTAAAAGAAACCGGATTAACGGTGATCATTGTGTCGCACGATCCGGCTGAAGTACTTTCGATGGCAGATGAATTGCTGGTTTTAAAAGATGGCGAGATTATAGAATCGGGCCCTCCAAAAACCCTCTATCAAAAACCCGGAAACTTGTACACCGCGCGATTGCTTACCAACTGTACTGTTTTAACCAGGGCGGAAGCAAAAGCAATCGGCCTAAAAACCAAAGCTGCTCATGTAGTGATCTACCCGGAATGGATTGAAACCGTTAAAACCTGGACCCATAATGACTGGGAAATTAAACAGGTTTTGTTCAAAGGCTGTTATGAGGACCTGTTATTGGAGTACAAAGGGATAACTATGCGCGTACTGAATGACCAGTTCGGCCAATATGGTGAAGGCGATAAAGTGAATTTGAAACTTACCAATTGGCTGGAGTATTAAGCCCCCTAACCCCCTAAAGGGGGAACAAAAGGTCGAGCGGCTGAAAGCTGGAAGTCACACTGAAGCTGTGCAACTACTATGAACTATGATCCATGAACCATTAACTATTTCAACAGCGACGCTTCTGCCTTTTTCAGCATATCAACAAGATCCTGCAGCTTCATGGGTTTGGCAATGTATTCGTCCATTCCTGCGCGGAGGCATATCTCTTTATCTTCGGACATTGCATTTGCTGTCATCGCAATAATAAATGGCTGATGCCATGCGCGGGCACGGATAGCAGTAGTTGCTTCCAATCCGTCAATCTCCGGCATTTGTATATCCATCAAAATCACATCATAAGGCTGCTCCTCCATCTTTTCAAGAACTTCGACACCGTTTTCGGCGAGGTCGGGTTCATATCCCAGTTTATTTAAAACGCGCTGAATTAATTTTTGATTGATGGGGTTGTCTTCTGCAATCAATATTCTTAACGGGAATTGCAAGGCAAAGTCATACGATAATACATGGGCAGCCTTATCTTCCTGAAAAGAATTATCGCTGTTTTGGCTGAGCGCTGCCCGTATGCTGTTGCATAAATGATGTTGTTTTACCGGTTTGGTTAATATTGCCGAGAATAACCCCGGAAATTTCTTTTTAGTTTCATCGCCTATTGAACTCAACATTATTACCGGCAGATTTTTGTCCTTCAGTTTAACTGCCTTTGTAAAGCCAACACCATCCATGTCGGGCATTTCCATGTCGGTGATTATGAGCTGAAAATTTTTATCAAGCGACAAAATATTTAATGCTTCTTTCCCCGATGATGCTGTCACAGGTATAAGTTTCCAGTATTCAAGCTGTGTTTTTAAAATAGTGAGATTGGTTTGGTTATCATCTACTATTAATATCCTGTTGCCGGCCAGGCTTCCCATTTCGCACAATAAAGGTGTGGGCGTGTGTTTTTTACTTACTTGTGTTTTTATGGTGAAGTTAAAAAGAGATCCCTCACCAAACACGCTTTGGGCCGAGATTTCGCCCCCCCATCAGGTTCACCAGCCGCTCGCTGATAACCAGGCCCAAACCTGTGCCACCATATTTTCGGGTGGTGGATGAGTCAACCTGTGTGAAAGCTTTAAACAAGCCGGAGAGCTTATCCTCGGTTATTCCGATTCCTGTATCCTTTACGCTAAAGCCAATTTCAACTTCATCAAGGTCGATTTTTTTATTCAAAGAAACTTTTATTAATACCTCGCCCTTTGTGGTAAATTTAATGGCATTATTGATTAAATTGATCAATACCTGTTTTAACCGCAAACTGTCGCCGATAAGGTACGGAGGCACATCAAAATCAATCTGGTAAACAAGGTCAAGCCCTTGCTGTGCCACCCTTTGCGAAAACAAATCCATCACCTCTTCTATAGTATGGCGCAAATCGAAATCTTCCCGCTCGATCTCCATTTTCCCGGATTCGATTTTTGAAAAATCAAGAATGTCGTTAATAACGCTCAACAAGCTTTCACCGCAGTTAATGATCGTATCTGCATATTCACGTTGCTCACTATCAAGGTTGGTTTCGGCCAGCAGGGAGCCCATGCCTATAACGCCATTCATTGGTGTGCGTATCTCGTGGCTCATGGTGGCAAGAAAAATGCTTTTTGCCTGGTTGGCTTTTTCAGCCTCCTGGCGTGCCAGTTCTTCCTGCTCTTTTTGTTGGAGCAACTGCTCGTTTAATTTTTCCAGGTATACTGACTGGGATTGCAATTCTTCGGACTGAACCTGCAATTCTTCGTTAACCGATTGCAATTCTTCGGATTGTACTTTTAATTCCTCGTTAAGCGCCTGCAGTTCTTCAGACTGTGTCTGTAATTCTTCGGCTTTTTGGGCTATCTCGTGGGTACGCTCGGCAACCTGCTTTTCAAGCTCCTTCTTTTGTCGTTTTATGCTATCAATTTTGTTGCGGTAAAATGCGTAAACCGCTAAAATAACAATGGAAGCAACCAGTATCCTGAACCACCAGGTTGCCCAGTAAGGAGGTGTGATAATTATCTGTACCGAAGCCCCTTTCTCGTTCCAAAACCCATCATTGTTTGAAGCTTTTACGTGAAAAACATAGGCGCCCGGATCTAAGTTTGTGTAACTGGCCTTTCGTTCGGTACCTGCCTTGATCCAATCTTTGTCAAAGTTCTCCAGTTTATAGGCATACTGATTGTTCCTGGCAATTACAAAATTGAGCGCGGCAAAATTAAAGGCAATGGCCGATTGCGTATAATTAAGTGTTATTTTATGGGTTAAGCTGATATCTGTTTTAAGCGGGGACCCCTTTTCGCCCGGAACAACTTCTTTATTGAAGATCTGAAAACCTGTGATATAAACGGGAGGAATAAACTCATTTTCCACGATATTTTTAGGATAAAAAGTATTGAGGCCATTTACCCCTCCGAAAAACATTTCGCCATCCTTAGCTTTTAAAAAAGCGTTTGATTCGAATTCCATGCCCTGCAGGCCATCGCCGGTATTAAACTGCTTAACCGATTTATCCACGGGATTGAGCCTTACAAGGCCGTTTGATGTCGATACCCACAAATCGCCTTTTTCATCTTCGGTTATGCCTTTAATAAACTCGTGACCAAGCACCCCTTTGCCTGTAAAAAGCTTAAACGCGTCCTGCTGCTTATCGAACAGGTATAAACCCGACTGACCTGCCCAAAACCTGCCCTCGTTATCCGTAAACAAAACCCGCAAATCGGGGCTTTTTTCAAGTTTGTCAAAATAATGTGAAAACCTGCGTGTTGCGAAATTATACCTGTTTAATCCCCCGTCATCGGTGCCGAACCAAATATTATTGTTTTTATCCTCATTTATCGAAATTATGTTTTTACCTGATAAACTGGTAACGCCGTCGGGGTCTTTGGTTATCCTGGTAAATTTGTGCGTGGCGGGGTTCAACAAATTCAACCCGCCATAATAGGTGCCTACCCATAAATTGCCCCTGCTGTCCTGAAAGATTTTCTGAACGAAATTAGAACTTATAGTGGTTGCATCCTTCGGATTGTTTTTAAAATGGGTGAAGATGCCACTTTTCCTGTCCATCAGGTTAAGCCCTCCCTCCCAGGTACCTACCCACAAATTCCCGGACCGGTCTTCCAATACATCCAATACTGCATCGGCGCTGAGGCTCGCAGGATTATGCGGATCGTGGGGGTACCTTGTAAATTGATTTGTTTTGGTGTTAAAAAAATTCAATCCGCCGCCATCAGTGCCAACCCAAATGCGGCCATTCCGGTCTTCGCAAAATGTTTTAACATCGCTAAAGCTTAAGGTGTTTTTATCGACTCCCTGCCGGTATAATTCAAATTTTTCGGCAGCGGGCACATATATATTCACCCCGCCGCGGTGTGTGCCAACCCAAATATTTCCCTGCATATCATCAAATATGGATGATACAGATTTTTGAGCTAAACTGCCGGTGTTTTGTGGCTCGGGGTGATAATTTATAAACTTATTGGTTTTAGGATCGAGCACATTGAGGCCGCCATTTATGGCGCCTACCCATATATGCGACTTTTTATCGACCATCAAACTTAAAACCATGTCGGTGCCAAGGCTGTTTGGGTCGCCTTCAATATGTTTATACTGTACAAAAGTTTTATCGCCGAAATTAAACCTGGTTACCCCACCGTCATTAGTGCCCAGCCATAAATTCCCTTTAGGGTCCTCTTTAATTACTCTTATTTGGTTGCCCTGGCCGCCATCTTTATCATAATAAAATAAACTGAAAGTTCCTTTCCGGCGATCAAAAAGGTTCAGCCCATTTTCAGTTCCTACCCACAAATTCTTTTGCGTGTCCTCAAATATATATGTTACCTGGTCGGTGCTTATACTGACCGGGTTTTTGGGATCATGCATTAAATGCTTAAATGTATTGTGCTGCCTGTCGAATAAATTCAGGCCGTTTGAGGTAGCGATCCAGAAATTGTTTTCAGTGTCTTCGAATATGCTTGTTATTGTACTATTGCTTATCCCCTTAGGGTTTGCCGTGTTGAATTTAAACTTTGTAAAGGTATTTGTGTTTTGATTAAATTTATTTAACCCATAAGTAGTCCCTATCCACAGGGTATGGTTGTGGTCTTCGTAAATACAGCGGATGAAATTATCGCTTATGCTGGCGCTGTCATGAGGGTCATTCCTGAATGAAGTAATTTTTAACCCGTCGTACCGGTTCAAACCGTCCTGGGTACCAATCCACATAAACCCCTTGCTATCCTGAAAAATACATTCAACGGTGCTGTTTGAAAGCCCCTGCGCAGTATTAATATGCGTGAACTTCAGGTTGGGCGCCTGCGAAAAAGCCGGGAAATGAACAAGCATCAGCAAAAACCCTGAACACTTAAATAACGATAGCAGCAATTGCTTCCTGTAAGAACCAATTTTAAACCTAAGACATATCATTTGAAGGTGGTTTACATCAAATTCTTTTATACGGAAAAGCAAGCCAAAAGTTAATTTAAAAAAACCTTTGCCTGTATAAAACTTTCGCTGTTAAGAATTTAATAATTAGGGTTATAAAGTATCTTTATGCCTGATTTCAGCAATTAATAATAACATAAATTTAGTCATTTTTTACTTAGTTAACGTTTTAATATCATAAATTGCTTTAAAAGTATAATATGGGACGGATTGTAATAGCGGCTTACAAACCCAAAGAGGGAAAAGCTGAAGAACTAAAGAAACTTGCGAAGACACATGTCCCGCGCCTAAAGCAACAAGGCCTGGTAACCGACCGTGAAGTGGTTATGATGGAGACAGCGGACGGGACGATAGTTGAAGTTTTTGAATGGCTGTCGGACGAGGCTATCGAGAAGGCGCATACTAACCCGGCCGTGCTTGAAATGTGGACAGAATATGCCGAGGTGTGTGATTATGTGCCGCTTAATACATTAAGTGAAACAAGCATGATGTTTGCGGGGTTTAGCCCGCTGGATTAAAAATATGAGCGAACAGATTAAAAATATCAGGCTGACATTTTCGTGCCCCATTGATTGGGACAGCATGGATGCCTTGAATGACGGACGATATTGTTCGCATTGCCATAAAAAGGTTTATGATTTTACTACCGCCAAGCAGCAAGAGTTTTTAAAAATACTGGCTGAAAATAATAATAACATTTGCGGCAGGTTTAGATTGGAGCAGATGGCGCCTGCTAAACATTCTTTCTTCCCTGCCTGGAAAAAGTGGGTTTCGGCGGCTATGCTTTTTACCGGAATTAGTGTTTTTATTAATAAGGTTGAAGCACAAAGTACGAAGCTAAAAATAACCAATCAAAATACGCGGGCTAAGGAAGCGGACATTTTTGTGGGGGGAATTGGTTCTTCAATGGAAACTGATCCGGAATTTCCAGGGGGATACGAAGGTTTTGCATATTTTCTTAAAAAGAACCTGCACTATAAAAAGGGCATGGTGGATGGAAAGGTAATAGCAACATTTAATGTAAACAAAAATGGAAATCTGAGCGATTTTCGGATAGCCCGAGGCGTAAGTACACTTAATGATAATGAAGTGATCAGGGTTTTAAAATTGTCGCCAAAGTGGAAACCCGGCACTTTAAACGGAAAACCCGCAGCAATAGCTTACACAATTCCTGTAAGCTTCAATAAAAAATAATTAATTAAGGACATCACTAATCATCTGTACCTAAAATACCGCAATTTTTAATCCTTCTTAATAAACACAAAATCACCGCCGTCCCTACCGGTATCCCGTATTTTGCCAAATTGAGGGACCTGCTTGTGTGAACCGAATTATGCAGGATAAAATTTATTTTAAACCTTTGATTATTAAACCTGCTTGCTTAATTTTATCTTAGCGATAGTGCTATTTCCTTAAACCGTTAAATTATTTTGTTAATACCAAAACCGGTTTAACTTATTTATAATGCTTAATTAATTTGGCTATGCTTAAATTAATATTCCTTTTTGCAACAGGCGCTGTTTTCTCTGGCGGCGTAACTCCGGCAAAAAAAGACACGACGCCAAGAGCAAAGCCGGATGTGGTTAAATACCAGATATACGACCTTAATGAGGTGTCGCCCGAATTTCCGGGAGGCGCCGAAAAGTTCCTGGAATTTGTGAGGGCAAATCTTAAAAAGATCAGCGGCGCTTCCGGCAAAAAAGTCATTTTAATTTTTATGGTTGAATCCGACGGCTCAATAACTAATATTACAGTTGGAAGAGGCATTAATGAAGAAGCAAACCAGGAGGCAATCCGCGTGATGAAGCTTTCACCAAAATGGACGCCAGGCAGCCAAATGGGAAAAGCAGTAAGGCTGGCATGTACTGCGCCGATAAAATTCAATTGAAGGAAGCGAGTATTTCGCGCCATTCATTGCTAACGAACCGGCAAATTGCTATTCACTCCGCAAACTTTCTTCGGGAGCCGTACTCCTGCGCTGAAGCTTCGGCGCAAGGCCTAAGCTCATTCTGAGCGAAGGCTCTTCACCGGGTTTGCTATTGCTGCTTTTATTGCCTGGAAACTTATAGTTGCAAGTGCAATAATTGTTGCAACAAGTCCGGCTGCAGCAAATAACCACCAACTGATGTTGATGCGATAAGCATAAGCCTGCAGCCATTGGTGCATGTAATACCATGCTATGGGTGTAGCAATAGCAAAGGCAATTGCAATGAGGATGATAAATTCTTTTGAAAATAGATAAACGATGCTGCCGGCTGTAGCGCCAAGTACTTTACGAATACCAACTTCTTTTATCCGCTGTACGGCCATAAACGAGGCTAAACCATACAGGCCAAGGCAGCTGAGGAATATAGCGATAGCTGCAAAAATTTTATACAGTGCCGATAACTGATTTTCCTGTTTATAAAAACTTCCGATCTTGTCATCCAAAAACTTGTATTCATAAACGAAATTGGGGAATGTTTTGTCAAATACATTTTTAACTGATTGCAGGGTCGAAGCCATGTTTGTGGTTTTCAGTTTTATCCCGGCCTGGTTGTACATAGCTACATCTGTGGTAATAATTAATGGCGCAAGATTATCGCGAAGAGACCTGTCATTAAAATCTTTCAATACGCCAACAACAGGACCAGTCATCTGACCGCTCCACAGGCTTATATCTTTATTCAATATAGCCTCGGGATTTCTAATTCCCAGGCTTTTCACGAGGGATTCGTTTACTATAAATTCTTTTACCAAATTTGATCGCTGTAAATTTCTGCCGGCTATCAGCGGTAACTTATAAGCCGGTATATATTCGTTATCGGCGAATTTAAGAATTGCAAGAAAATCTGTTTGTTTTATTGCATGGTCAAATTGGATGGTGCTCCACAGATCATTGGCATCTTCAACCGGGGTGTTGGAACTGAAGCTTACGGCCTGCACGCCGTTTATTGATAATAACTGTTGCTTTAAATAATCGAGCCTGCTGATGCGGAGACTATCCACACGGAAGGGAACATTTACAATCGCATTTTTATCGAAGCCTAAAGGCTGGTCCATAAAATAATTCATCTGCTTTACAATGATGAGCGTTCCGATGATGAGCGCCTGCGCAATGATGAATTGAAACACTACCAATCCTCTTCTTAACGAAACACCCTTTACAGTAGTTGATGTGAGTTTGCGCTGCAAGGCATTAACAGGATTGAAACGCGATAGAACAACGGATGGATAAAAGCCTGCTAATGCGGTTACAACAATGGTTACCGTCAGCAAAAATAAAATAACTGCCGGATTACTGAGTATGTTGAATGAAAGCGAAAGCTCCAAAAATTGACTTACGGAAGGCAGTGCGAAAATGGTAATGAAGCTTGCAAGCGCTACGGCGCTTATAACTATCAAAAATGTTTCAACAATGAATTGAATTTGCAATTGAGGTTTACTGCTCCCCAAAACTTTCCGTACGCCAACTTCCTTTGCACGATTAACAGCCTGGGCGGTGGAGAGGTTGATAAAGTTTACACAGGCAATTAAAAGGATGAATGCCGCAATCAGCCATAATACATTGAGCAATTGACGGCTGATGGTTTTGTTGCTGTAATTGGCTGCCTGTGTATCGTAATGTACCGCACTTAAGGATTGTATGATATTACTATCCTTGTAGTTGGGAGATTCCATTTTTCGTACGTATGCCCTTAATTGCTGATTAAAATTGTCGACCGGGGTATTCGGCGGCAACAAAATATAACAACCAAAATCGGTTGTCGATTGCTTCCAATCCGGGTTTTTTGCCAGGTAATCGCCGGTAAAACCCGTTCCGTAGGCAACGACAACTTTTAGCTGAAAGTCTGTATTCGCAGGTATGGTCGCCAAAATACCGGCAACTTTCAAAACATCGGTGCCGTGCTCAAATATAAAACCGCCCGACTGCAGCTTTATAGTTTTACCCATGGCAGTTTTCCAGTCGCCGAAATATTTCTCCGCCGCCTCTTTTGTAAGAAATACATTGTTCGGGTCCTTTAACGAGGCGTAGGAACCTGCCAGCAGCGGAAAATTAAACATTTTAAAGAACGAAGGCTGCGTATAAAATACACCCCGCTGCTCTTTAAATATTTTTAACGGGGAACCGTTTTTGTCAGGTATCAGCAACTGATCATTTTTGCTTTCATAAATTGTAGCTATTTGTTCTATTTGGGGGAACTCGGTTTTCATTCCCGGGGGCAACGGAAAAGGGATGTCGGGCCCATAATAAATATTTCCTGCACGATGATATTCGTTTAGCACGCGATAGATGCGATCTCTCTTTGCGTGAAAATTATCGAAGCTTGTTTGAAATTGTATAATGATAAAGATCACCATGCAAACTGCAATACCAACCGCCAGGCCGGCAATATTAATGGCGGCGTAGCTTTTATTGCGCACCAGGTTGCGCCTTGCTATTTTGAAATAATTTTTAAACATATAATTGCGGGTTAATTTTTGGTGAGACCACTTAGTAGCGGTTTCACGATGTAAAACTATGGGCGCAATTGTGGAACGAGGTTCCAGGTTATAAGATGGGATAACTTTTTTCTGTTCGGCCTTATATTCCGCCGGGCTTTTCCCCGTCATTTCTTTAAAGATGCGGTGAAAGGTGGTTTTGGAATTAAATCCCGATTCATACGCAATGCCCAGCAGGGTGATCCGGTCGTAAGCCGGATCCTGCATCTTCCGGGCAACATCCCTGACGCGATATTCATTCACGAAATCGTTAAAGCTTTTTTTCAGCGCTATATTAACAATCCGCGATAACTCATGGGCATTCATTCCCAGCTTTTCAGCCAGCGAGCTTAGGCTCAGTTCAGGGTCCTGGTAATACAGGCCGGCTTCCATGGTTCTTTTTAGCCATGCGCCTTTTTGCCTCAGTTCCGTTGAGGCTGATGGTTTTAAACCCGCAGATAACGCCGCAGGCAATTCAACTTCGGGCTTAAAAAAAGCCATGACGCCCATCAAGGTAATTGTTACCGCAAACAGGAGATATAAGGGATAACAAGCATCCGGGCTTAACAGGTGATGGTAGCCAAAATAATCCACGGCGGTATAGGGTACCCACAAAAGCCACAACAGGCCGAAAGCTGCCAATAACCGGTGCAGCCACCGCAATTCGTTCCGGTAGCGGTCGTTGCCACTAAATTTTAAGCCCCGGTAAAAGCTTTCAATCAGCCTGTGTGACAAGTACAGATAGGTGATGACTGAAACAAATGTCAATAGCCGGAATACCGGGTTCAGTTCGCGAAAGGCCATTTCAAATACCTGGACACCCGCTTGCAGCAACACCGGGACAAAATGCACCAGGTCTTTCCAGTCAAACTCGCGCCCCGGCCGGGTTAATTTTAATACGTAGAAATAGATAAGCGGGCCAGTCGCCAGCGAAAACTGCAGCGGTAACCAATTCCAGTGGGGATAATAGGCGCCAATCCCGATGCCGGCGCCCAGCAGCCGGGCCATCCACAAAACCATGGTGAGCAAAGCGAGGGCGAGGAACCGGTTTGCCGCCCGGTTAATGCTTTTGGCAAACCATAGCTGCAAGGCAAAAATAAGCCCGGTAAATATCGTTCCCAGGAAGGCCAGGTCATATGGGGTGATATGGAAAGTATATGCGTTCAAGTAGTCTTATTGTTTAAATCCCTGTTCCAAATTATTAACTTGCTGGTAAATAGTAAATATCGTTTTATTTACTCCAATTATTGTAACAAAACCAAACATCAGGCCGCGTCCGGTTTTGAATTGCCCGTTAAGATTCCATGAGTAGCATGGGGATATCACGAATAGCGGGGATACCATGTTGAGCTTTTCGATGTCATGGTGAGTATCCACCAAGGCACATCCTGAAAAAATATGGAATGACGCGTTTAAAAAATTCTATTGATTCATTGCCGTTGGCTTAAAGCAGACGGCAGTGAACTAAAATTCAAAATTCCATTGATAATCAGCGTCTTACGAACACGTCATTATGAGCTTGTCGAACCACAGTCAACTCATCAGCTTAAATATTTGCAGCTTATATTTTTCATACATCCTGCCGGCCCATGCTTTAACATCAAATCCTGCTTCCACGCCGATGTCAATACCCAAAAGATTAATCAGCGGGACAGACAATTTTATTTTTGCTTCCAAATCATCCGTTTTCTTTAAATCTTCGTACATTTTTCCGAGCTTTTCATCCATATCGCCGCTAAATAATTCAAAACCGACAGCAATTCTTTCCAACATATCTTTTGCTAACTCCGCCGTTTGGTCTGAATTTAATTTGTTTATTTCAGCAGGGAATTTTTCCGTTAGATACCTGTTCAGTTCATCAAGTTTTTTGTTATTGTCTCCAAGTGCGCCCTCTATTCTTCCAAGGGCTTGCTTTATATCACTCAATTCATCCGGCCACGCAATCCCCTCCAGCAATTGCGAAATTTCAAATGTTTTTTCACCGTCCTTATCTTCATTAAATATAAAATCCCTTCTGCCTTTACTTTCCCTGTTTAACAAAACCACATATTCGGCATAGGCTATTTGTTCAATCCCTGGCAACGGGATAAGCATTTGTGGCTTTACCGCCAACCCCTGGTTAATGGTATCAATACAATGCCGTATCACCGCCATAAATTCCCTTTTTTGTTTATGCTCGCCGCGTACAATGATTGTTAGTGTATCCTGGTAGGCGGAAACCAGCGCTTTGCAGTCGTTGCCTTCCAGTATGCAGCCTGTCCGCCACTTTTCAGCCAGCAGGGGATGCGCCTCCACCATAATATTGGGCAATACAGAGTTGGGCAGGTATTCGTATTTATATACAAACTGAATGCTGTCTTTGGCATTTTTCAACAGTTCTGTTACGGCTATTGGTTCAGTCGTATCCAGCAAATTTGGTATAATAAAACCCGCATTGCCCGGCAGGTAAAAACAAAGCTTAAACTGGTTTAAAATATCCACCAAAAAACGCCTTTGATTGGTGTCATATACAATTTTCTCTGAATGGGCCGGCTTGTACACGTCCTTTTTGTCTTCTTCTTCGTTAATGATATATTCCAGCCTATCCATGCCGACAATCCCCTTTAACCTGCCTGCCTCGCTCGATGTTACGATCTGGTAAACACCGTAAGTGATCCAATAAGGGTCAAGCACATAATATTGTGCCAGGTTTAATTCCTCAAAATGCAATAACAAGCCAAGGTCGTTAAAGAAATGGATAGCATTAAGCCGCCCCGCCTTTTCATTTATTCCGTAATTGCTGCATATTGCTTTAAACCTGCCTTCATCAAGATAATGCTTCGATTTGGTTTCCTTCTGCAATTGCTCCTTAATATTGATCCATTTTTCATCGATTTCTGTATTAAACAATTCAGCCTGAGGGATTAAATCCCCGAGTCTTTGTTTTATTTCGTTAATACCGAGGCGTGTTTTGCAGGATGCCTTGATAAAATATTTTATTTCGGGAAATTCTTTTTGCAGATCCGATTCATTGGAAAAACCGAACCCCCTGTTTACATCGGCTTGGTTAGCTATCACAATAATTGGCGAATTACCGCCCGTTGCTTTTACCTTTTTTACCCATTGCCTTACCTGGCCCGCAACATCATTGTCTTTCCGTGCGTCCAGCACCAGCAGGTAAACACTGCGGTTAGTCAAAAAAAACTGGTGGGTGGCATTCATGATCTCCTGCCCGCCAAAGTCCCAGAAATGGGCCGTTATCTTCTCCAGGGACGGATGGCCTTTAAATGTATCACATTGTCCGAATTGTATATGTTCAATATTGATACCATCAGTTTGTTCTTCATTTTCATAAAATTCATCATATTTAAGCCGTCGCAATATAGAAGTTTTCCCAGCTTTGGGGTCGCCTATCAATATTATCTTTATTTCATTGAGTTTTCTCCTCGTAGCTTCAAACCAATCCAAAACAGACTGTTTCCCCTGCTCAATGATTTCTAAAGGTGGCGATTCTATCGGATTGCCGTGTAGGCATAATCCGTTAGAATCATATTTCCCCATTGTCAACTCCATGCCGGATTGAAAAAAAGGCAGAGGCACTTTTTTGATTTGATTGTTGCGAAGGTCTACGGATTGTAAAACATTCAGTTTTTCTAAGAAGCTTATGTCCAAGATTTCATTGTAGTTGAGGTCTAAAGTTTGTAAACGACCCAGTCCTCCTAAAAAACTAATATCCGAAATTTTATTGTCGCTAAGGTCTAAAGTTTGTAGCAGCGTGAGTTTTTCTAAAAAACCGATATCCGAAATTTGATTCTTGTGAAGGTGTAAAGTTTTTAACCCGGTTAGTTCCGCTAAAAGCTCGAAGTTCGAAATTCGATTGAAGCTCAGGTTTAAAGTCTCTAACCCACGCAGTCCTTTTAAAAAACGCACGTCGGTAATTTGATTGGAACTAAGGTCTAAAGTTTGTAAGCCGCTTAGGTTTTCTAAAAAACTGTAATCTGAAATCTGATTGCCGCTAAGGGATAAAGTTTTTAAGCTACTCAGCTTTTCTAAAAAACTGTAGTTTGTAATTCGGTTCTGGCTAAGGTCTAAAGCTTGTAACCCACCCAGTCTTTCTAAAAAATGGATGTCCGTAATTTCATTTGAGCTAAGATCTAAAGTTTGTAAACCGCTCAGTTTTTCTAAAAAATGAATGTCCGAAATTTGATTGGAACTAAGATATAAAGATTCTAAGCCACTTAGTTTTTCTAAAAAATGGATGTCCGTAATTTTATTGCGGCTAAGGTATAACGTTCGTAAGCCACTCAGCTTTTCTAAAAAACGGATATCCGAAATTTCATTGGAGCTTATACTTAACGTTTGTAGGCCGCTCAATTCTTTTAAAAAACGGATGTCTGAAATTTTATTGGCGCTAAGGTATAAAGTTTGTAAACTGGTCAGTTTTTCTAAAAAATGGATGTCCGTAATTTTATTGTCGCTGAGGTATAAAGTTTGTAACGCGCATAGTCTTTCCAAAAACCTGAAGTCCGAAATCTCATTGGAGCTAAGGATCAAAGTTTGTAATTCCGTGAGTTTTTCCAAAAAACGAATGTCCGAAATTTCATTGGAGCTAAGATTTAAAGTTTGTAAGCCAGTGAGTTTTTCTAAAAAATGGATGTCCGTAATTTCATTGTTGCTAAGGTTTAAAGTTTGCAAGCCGGTAAGCGTTTCCAAAAAACGAATATCATTTATTTCTCTGTTCCCGTATCCGCAGGCCACGAGTTTTTTCAAGCGTTTAAGGCGCTCAATTTTTAACGGAATAGTATCAAAGGTATTTGCCTTTCCTTTGTTGCAACTTTCTTGCTCCTCATATCGCCCACTTTTATCCTCATACCAAATGCTACTCAAATTCAATGATTGCAGATGCGTACATTCAAATAGCTCCGGCAAATCATTCAAATCTTCAATCCCGCAATTACCCAAATCCAATTCCGGGTTTTGCGTTTCCTGGCATTCTTTAATAAGTTTCCTTGCTAAGCTAAGGTCATTTGGCATGGGTGCATTGGTTTAATGGTAATTTATCGGCTTTCGGCTTAAGGTATCAAACTACTAATTTAAACGTTTTTAGCGATTATAAAAAACTTAAAATGTTCAAAAAAAGCTTGCATTTAACTGAAAATCATTTTATTAACGCCTTAATCTCCGCGTAACCCAAACTTTTATCCAGCCGCTTTCTCTTATATTTTTCATTACCATTCCCGTACCATAAGATTACCAAAACGGTAATCATCCATAAACCGCATTTTTGCAATCCATTAGAACATCGCACCTTTGTGTGAGGGCGCTCCATATGCGGAAAACTCGCCACCCATGAACCAGGAACGACAAACAATATCCAATATACTAATGATCCACAGCACGAAGCACATAACCAATGACCCAATGATGCGCAGCAAAATGACTCAATGACCCAAGGAATGCGGCTACACCCCTCCCTCCCCCTCGCACAAAAAGCAAGAAAATTTACGGCAACATAAACATTATCAATTAGTTGCAATTTTTACTATTGCATTTTACATGACAAAACCCCTCAAAAAGCACACTTTTACCCAATTTATCACCCACTTTTCACCATTTTTTTAACCAAAACGGGCATATTTCATCACCAAACCCCTCTAAAACACCATTAAAAATCCCATCAAATCGTAAAAAATTCAGATTTCGGATCAAAAATCCTGCTTAAAATCCAAAAAATCTGCTTAATCCCGGTCTAATTTCCGTATTTTTGCAACCTCTAAAATTTAAGGTAGCAAACCGTGATGTACAAGGAATACAAAGCTTTAAACTTATCGCAGACAGGCAAGGACATCCTTGACTTCTGGAAGAAGCATAACATCTTTGAAAAAAGCATCAGCACACGTCCGGCAGACAAGCCTTATACCTTTTACGAAGGTCCGCCGAGCGCCAATGGCATGCCTGGAATCCATCACGTGATGGCGCGCGCCATAAAGGATATTTTCTGCCGCTACAAAACCTTAAAAGGCTACCAGGTAAAACGTAAAGGCGGCTGGGATACGCACGGACTGCCTATCGAACTGGCCGTTGAAAAATCGCTGGGCATCACCAAGGACGATATCGGCAAAAAAATTTCGGTTAAAGATTATAACGACGCCTGCCGTAAGGAGGTAATGCGCTATACCGACGTATGGAACGACCTCACCGAAAAAATGGGCTACTGGGTGGACCTGGAAGATCCATACATCACTTACAAAAACGAATACATTGAAACCCTTTGGTGGATACTGAAGGAACTTTACAATAAGGACTTGCTTTACAAAGGCTACACGGTGCAGCCGTATTCGCCAAAATCAGGCACCGGCTTAAGTTCGCACGAGCTGAATCAACCGGGAACCTATAAAATGGTGAGGGATACCAGCATCACCGCGCAGTTCAAAGTAAAACGTGATAAGGATTCGGAGATCATTTACGACCAGGTAGATTCCGACCTCTACATCTTAGCCTGGACAACCACACCCTGGACGCTGCCTGCAAACTGCGCACTGGCCGTGGGCACAAACATTGCCTACAAATGCATCAGCACCTATAACCAGTACACCGGCAAAAAAGTCGCGCTGATATTGGCTGATGCTTTGGTTGATAAAGTATTCGACAAGAAAAAATACGCCGAGGTTTTTAGCAACGATGAATTATCGGCTTTCGATTTTGAAACCGCAAAAATCATCCCTTATAAAGTAATCTCGATTGATTTTACGGGCAACGTTTTTGGCGATTACAAGCGTCCGACTTTCCTGGGCAGCAAATTGGTTGGCTTGCATTATCACCAGTTAATGCCTTATGTAACCAATAAGGACCTAGAAGAAAACGCCTTCCGTGTAATACCTGCCGATTTTGTTACTACCGAAGACGGTACAGGCATCGTACACACCGCTTCAGTTTTCGGCGCGGACGACTTCCGGGCCTGTAAGGAAAACGGTGTGCCGTCGGTAATGGTCAAAGACGAAACAGGCAAGGATGTGCCGCTGGTAAACAAGCAGGGCCGTTTTGTGGATGAGGTAACCGATTTTGCCGGGCTTTATGTAAAAGAAGAATATTACACCAAAGAAGAACGCGAAGCTCCCGGTTTTAAATCGACGGACGTATTGATCTCCATCAAACTAAAAACCGAAAATAAAGCCTTCGACGTAAAAAAATACGAACACAGCTATCCGCACTCCTGGCGCACCGACGAGCCGATATTATATTACCCGCTCGATAGCTGGTTTATCCGCACCACGGCGTTAAAGGATAAAATGGTGGAACTGAATAAAACCATCAACTGGAAACCCGAATCAACCGGCACGGGCCGTTTCGGCAACTGGCTGGAGAATTTGGTGGACTGGAACCTTTCGCGCTCCCGCTTTTGGGGTACGCCGCTGCCGATATGGCGCGAGGAAAACGGACCTGAGGAAAAATGCATAGGCTCAATAAAAGAGTTGCAGGATGCAGTGGCAGTAGCAGTTGACAGTGGTGTTTTATCAGGTGAAGAACTGAAAATAAATAAATCAATCCTTCAGTCACTCAATGATTCAACCTTTGACCTGCACCGTCCTTATGTGGACGATGTGATATTAACTTCATCAACGGGCAAACCTATGTACCGTGAACCCGACCTGATTGATGTTTGGTTTGACAGCGGCGCTATGCCTTACGCGCAATGGCATTTCCCGTTCGAAAACAAAGAGCAATTCGTAAACGCTTACCCTGCCGATTTCATCGCAGAAGGCGTCGACCAAACACGCGGCTGGTTTTTTACGCTGCATGCTTTAGCCGTAATGCTGAGCGAAGCGAGTGAGGAAGTAAAAGCGGTAAATGCCTTAGTCGGCAATAAAGGTGTTGCGTTTAAAAATGTAATGTCAAACGGTTTGGTGCTGGATAAGAATGGCAACAAAATGTCCAAACGTTTGGGCAACGCTGCCGACCCTTTCGAAATCATCACAAAATACAGCGCCGATGCTGCCCGTTGGTATATGATCAGCAATGCCGCACCGTGGGATAATCTTAAGTTTAATGAGGAGGGAATAGATGAGGTTCGCCGTAAATTTTTCGGCACGCTTTATAATACTTATACCTTCTTCGTGCTATACGCCAATATCGATAAATTTAAGTACAACGAGGCTGAAATAGCAATAGCACAGCGCCCCGAGATAGACCAGTGGATCATTTCCCTGCTCAATACCTTAAGCAAAGAGGTTGATGCTTTTTATGCCGATTTTGAGCCGACAAAAGCAACCCGCGCCATCCAGGATTTTGTGGACGCGCATCTAAGCAACTGGTATGTACGTTTAAGCCGCCGCCGTTTCTGGAAGTCGGAGGATTCGGATGATAAATTGTCGGCTTATCAAACGCTGTATACTTGTTTGGTAACCATCGCCAAACTGATGTCGCCTGTAGCGCCATTTTTTGCAGACCGCTTGTATACCGATCTGAACAAAGTAACCCATAAAGAAACTTTTGAATCGGTACACCTGGCTTACTTCCCCGAATATAACCGGGCTCTGGTAAACGCAGCATTGGAGGAGCGCATGCAAATGGCGCAGGATATATCGTCGCTGGTATTATCGCTTCGTAAAAAAGTAGGTATCAACGTGCGCCAGCCGTTGAGCAAGATATTATTGCCCATCCTCGATAAAAACTTTAAACACCAGGTGGAACAGGTTAAAGATTTGATATTATCCGAAACCAATATAAAAGCTATTGAATACATAACTGATACTTCGGGCTTTGTGAAAAAGAAGATAAAACCAAACTTCAAAGTGCTTGGCGCAAAGGTGGGCAAGGACATGAAGGCCGTTGCCGAAGCGATAGCCAATTTAAACCAGGATGATATAGCGGTGCTCGAAACTGAGGGTAACATACAACTGATCACTAACCATTCACTGCTTACTACTGACGTGGAGATCATCGCCGAAGACGTTCCAGGCTGGCAGGTTGCAAATTTGGGAAAACTAACTGTCGCTTTAGATGTTACCATAACCACAGAGTTAAAACAGGAGGGGCTGTCGCGCGAATTGGTTAACCGCATACAAAATATGCGCAAGTCAAATGGCTTCGAAGTAACCGACAGGATAGGTGTACAAATCCGCTGTAATGATTCGTTTATTAGCGAAGCGGTAAATAATAATTTATCCTATATTTGCGCCGAAATTTTGGCAGACAGCATACTGTTTGATAATGAACTGAATGAAGGAGAATTGACCATAATAGATGGTATTGAAATTTTAATTGTTATTAGTAAAATTTAAATGAAACTAGAAAACGAAAAGACCAGGTACTCTGAATCAGATTTGCAGGAATTTAAGGGCATTTTGCTGGATAAACTGCGTATTGCAAAAGAGGAATTAAGTTCCCTTGCAACGTCGTTAAGCTCGCCCAACGCTAACGGAACTGACGACACAGCCGGCACCTATAAAACACTGGAAGATGGATCGGCTACGCTTGAAAAAGAACAGATAAACCAATTGGCCGCGCGCCAGAAAAAGTTTATTGAACAGCTTGAGGCAGCATTGGTACGCATTGAAAACAAAACCTATGGCATTTGCCGCGAAACCGGCAAACTGATCCCGAAGGAACGTTTACGCGCAGTACCGCACACTACCTTAAGTATGGAAGCAAAACTGAGGCAGTAAATGAAGCCAGCTTATCTCCGCCCATTTCTCGTAGCTGCTTTTATTATACTTGCCGACCAGATCATAAAAACCTGGGTACGCACGCATATGGATTTTAACCAGGAAATCCATTTTCTTGGCAGCCATGGCATGCTGCGCTATACTGAAAATAACGGCATGGCCTTCGGCTGGGAAATTGGCGGCGAAGGCGGCAAGCTTACCTTAACGCTTTTTCGCATTATTGCCGTTATGGGCATAGGCTATGGCCTTGTTTATTTGATAAAACACAAATACCACCGCGGCCTTATTATGTGCGTGGCGCTCATATTCGCAGGTGCGCTCGGCAATATCATAGATTCGACCTTTTACGGCTTGCTATACCAGCACGGCAAAATATTCGAAGGCCAGGTGGTCGATATGTTTTATTTCCCTTTAATCAAGACGACATACCCTTCCTGGTTCCCCATTTGGCACGATCAATCCTTTGAATTTTTCCAGCCCATATTTAACCTTGCCGATGCGTCTATATCGGTCGGGGTGATTACCATATTGCTTTTTCAAAAACGCTATTTTAAACACGAAACTCCTGTTGTAAGCAGCCCGAATAGCGAGGTGGTGGAAGAATAGCGGGAGAGTCATTGGGTCATTGAGTCACTAAGTCATTGTATAGGGTTTATTTTGGCGATTTGCGCAGTTCCCGTTTGCAACTCGTGGTGCGCGTGGTTTCAGTTTTCAACTGAAATAAAATCTGGCTGATTCAACCCCGCAAAACAATACACATACCCATGCTCCTGCGCGCGGCCCACGGCCAATATGCCTGGATAATACGCCTGCAAAAACAACTACGTTGCAAGGCAAATACCCGTTCATTTCCAAAAAGGAGGCGGTGTTGTTGAACCCCTTATACTACAATCGCCGCATTCACGGGGTACAACAAAAAAATATGCCGGCAACTCATCTCCCCCGTTCGGGGGTATACCATCATCTACATTAGCATTCGATTGGTCTATTAATTCTGCATAAAAATTTCCTGAACCCAAATTCACAGTATCAAGGCAAAAAGGGTGTGTACAGAGCGGCAGAGAGCAACAATACGGTTCAGAACAAGCATATGGGTATGTAGTTATCCATGATGGCAGTTGCGAACTTTGTATAAATATTCTTTTTGATGGAACTGTACTCACGCTTACATAACCGATAACCGGCTCAGACGAATTGGTGATGCAGTGAATATTCCCATTGATTTGTGATGGCTGGGAGTCAAAAATACTGCCGAGCTGTTCCGTATTCTTTTTCAGGCCTACCCAAAAATTATAGGCATCGGCGGTAAGGGCATATTGGCGCACCAGGATACTGTACTCGGCCTCTATTTTCTCAGAAGTGGATCCTATGAATGCGAGCGGGCTTTGGTATATTACATCCTGGCTCAATTTAGCTGCTGACCCTAAAACGATGTTGCTGGAAACATCATTGGTATAACAAGTACTTACCTCCTGGGCTTGCGTGCGCAGTACAAGGGTGGCGCCATTGGATACATAATATGAATTGAACTTCGAATGGAACTTCCAGGCTTCATTATAGTCCCAGCGGTAATATTTTACTGTATTGGTAGCATCGTGTGTATTGGCATAAATTTGAATGCCTGGAACAGGATCATTTACTATATTAAAACCAACACTATCAATAGGCGGTGTGATGGTTACCGGCACCAAATCCGATTGATATTGTTCATTATCAGGCGTCTTAATGCTTAAACGATATTGATGGGCAACATTAAGGTTCAAGCCCGCTGAAACATAGTTGCCATTGATCGTTTCGGTTAAAGGGTAAGAAACATTCCCATCGCTTTCAACAGCTACCGTGGCATGCAAAACCGGGTTTGAAGTATTCGCGCTTGAAACTTTAACAGTTCTGCTTAGCGTTATTGTCGTTGAATCCGGCCCTGCATTAATTACACCCTCCACCACCAAATAGCTCACGTTGCCGGTAATTGCTGGCGGAGTATACGGTTTTTTACAGCATAGTAACGAAAGTAATAATAAATAACAAGCTTTATGTAGTTTTATCATTTACAAGATTGCGTGTCGGTTCAATTCAAAGTTACTAAAAAAGTTGGTTGCTGACAGAATAAACACAACCTGAATTTACTGCCTTCTTAATAATCGATTGACACAATTGTTTAGGTAGATTTACAAAAAGAGCGGTCGTTGGGAAGCGGCGGCGGAGAGCGTCACAAGATTCCCAGCCAAAAATAATAACCCAAAGGCTCCAAAAGACAGTCAGTCAGAAAAAAAACTATGATAAGGCGCCTAATAGTTTGGTCGTGTTTAGCCATATTAACGATATTTTTGTTAACAGACGCGTCTGCGCAATCAAAACTGACCGGGGACGACGATTACCGAATAACAAAATTTGAAGGGGATATTATTCAATACGTGGTTACGGGGAGTGACCGGAACTCAAAAACTCCTTTTAATATTAAAGATTTTGAATCCAAAATAAGTGTATGGAAATGTTTAGAGCTATATTCAGATACCAGTAATACAAGATTACTACTGATAAGATTCGGTCTATCAGGCGATGACGTGCCAGTATTTTGGGGGATATTAACCGACAAAGAAAAATATTTATTTTCTAATCCTGATGATACGACTGAGTTTGAGGCATTAAAATTTCGAAAGAAGTACGATAAGTTAACAGTTTCGACAGTACTGTTTTACTGTTATCAATATCCGCCTGACGATTTCGGATTTGTTCCAATGGCTTCTTGGGTGTATGGACAAAACTTAAGCGTAATAAGAGATGCATTATATAACAAGGATGGACTGACAACGCCTAAGATTGATTCAGCAATTTCATTTTTAGAAAACATTACAGGTATCAAACCCGGCTCGAATCGGGATAATTCCGGCAAGTATCACTTAACCAGGGTCGACTACACACGGTGGTTAATTTGGGTAAGAGAAAATTATTCGAAACTATATTGGGATAAAAACAAGCGAAAAGTAAAACTAAAATATCAGGTTCCAGCCAAACCATAGCTTCAGCTAATACCAGCTTTTACATACCTTTCGGACTCATGGTTGAGCATACGAGTATTTAGGAAAGCTCTTTTTAACGTTAAAACGGAATCTAAGCTACCTGCCATTTGTCTAACTTTTTCACTTCAGGCTTGCGACTAAAGACTTCAGACTTTTTTACTATTTTTACCGCACAAAAAATTAAACATTATGGAATTTCCGGCAGGACTAAAATACACTAAAGACCACGAGTGGATAAAAGTTGAAGGCAGCGACGCCTATATCGGCATTACCGAATTTGCGCAGCGCGAGTTAGGCGATATAGTTTATATCGACATCACCTCGCTCGGCAAGGAAGTTGCCAAAGACGAAGTTTTTGGTACTGTTGAAGCGGTTAAAACCGTTTCGGATCTTTTTATGCCAGTTGCCGGCACCATCACCGAAGTTAACTCCCTGCTCGATAAACAACCTGAACTGGTAAATACCGACCCTTATGGCGATGGCTGGATGGTAAAAGCGACGCTCCAAGACCCATCGGCAATTGACGGCCTTTTATCGGCGGAAGCCTATCAATCGCTCATCGGCGTTTAAAAAAAAGCCAAAACATATATCGGTCCATCAAATCTTCGTGTCCTTTGTGAAACCTTTGTGTACTTCGTGGTAAAAAATAAACCACAGGGGGCACTAAGTTTCACGAAGATGGCAGCGCTAGAAAATTTAATTGGGCCAAACCCCATCAAAATCTCTTTTTAAGCTATCCTGGTTCTTAATTCCTGGCTCCCGGTTCCTTGTTCTTAATTCATATAGATAAGGCAACAATCCGCTGCTATAATATCGTATAAGTGCGTAATAATAATTAATTTAACCGCGTTTAACTGCTTAAACATTTCGTTATGTTAAAGAATAAGCTCATAATTATCGGTCTATTGGCGTTACTTGCCCTTTCATCCTGCGGTATTTTTCATAAAGGTTGTGGTTGCCCTCATTTTGGGGCGATTAAGAAAACACAGAATTTGAAAATGTGCTGATTTGAAAATTTGAAAATGGATGGTAGAATTTTCAAATCGAAAAATTTTCAAATCGAAAAATGACCACAACCCAACAAAAAAGTGATACAGATCAAGTAATCTTATTTGGATTAAATTTAAATAAGCTTTACATTTGACCAAGATTTTAATATTATGACGCTTTCGGAATTAAAACAAGGGGCAATTGGAATAGTAAAGGAATTTACTGACCTCGAAATGTCAGTTAAATTGATGGAAATGGGATGTCTTCCGGGCGAAGTCATTACCGTTGCCCGTGTAGCCCCTTTAGGCGATCCGATAGCTGTCAATGTAGCCGGTTACCAGTTGAGCCTGCGCAAATTTGAAGCCTCTACTATTATTTTGCAGTAGTTTTTTAACCATTGAAAACGGATCTGAGAGTTGCTCTTGTTGGAAATCCAAACACCGGTAAATCAACTCTTTTCAATACACTAACCGGGTTAAATCAAAAGATAGGAAATTTTCCCGGTGTTACCGTCGACAAAAAAACCGGCTATTGCCAACTGCCCGACGGGCGCAATGCACAAATAATCGACCTGCCAGGCACCTACAGCCTCTACCCAAAAAGCCAGGACGAATCCATCGTATTTTCCATATTAGCCGATAAGGCAAACCCACTCAGGCCCGATCTCGTCGTCGTGATCCTCGATGCTACAAACCTCAAACGCAACCTGCTGCTGTATACCCAGGTGGCCGATTTAAAAATACCTGTCATCATCGCCTTAAACATGATGGATTTGGCAAAAAAGTCGGGTATCAGTATCGACATCGATCTTTTTTCAAAAAAACTTGGGGTTCCGGTAGTTCCGATGTCGGCAAGGCGTTTGGATGGGATAGACAAACTAAAAACAGCTATAAGTTTCGCCAACAGCATAGCATTACAGGAAGAGTCGATAGATGTGGAGACGATCGCCCCGCAACTGATAGGCCAGATTACCAAAGAGTTTAAGCTCGATAATCCCTATTATGCCTTACAGCTTGCCCATCAGCACGAAACCATTAAATTTATTTCGCCCGCCGAAAGCGACCGTATCGAAGCGCTGGAGCAGGAGTTTTCTTTTCACTCGCAAAAGGCGCAGGCATCCGAAACCATAGCGCGCTATAATTTTATAAACGATCTGTTGTACGATACAGTTAAAGTCCCCGAAACAGCACAGGAACAAACAGTCAGCAACCGGATTGATAAAGTGCTCACCCATAAAGTATTTGGCTTTATTATATTTTTCGGCGTCCTGCTGTTTATGTTCCAGTCTATTTTTTCATGGTCAGCCTACCCGATGGAACTGATTGCCGATGCATTTGTATGGGTACAAAGCCACCTGCATCAAATATTGCCAGCCGGGCCGTTAACCGGTTTATTTGTAGATGGCGTTATCGGCGGCCTCAGCGGTGTAATGGTATTCATCCCGCAGATCGCTATTCTTTTTGCTTTTATTTCCATATTGGAAGATACCGGCTACATGTCGCGCGTAACCTTTATGATGGATAAGCTGATGCGCAAAGTTGGCCTTAACGGTAAATCAGTGGTGCCGCTTATCGGTGGTTTTGCCTGCGCGGTGCCTTCTATCATGAGCACCCGCACCATCGAGAACTGGAAAGACCGCATGATCACCATAATGGTCACTCCGCTGGTCACCTGCTCTGCCCGCCTGCCAATTTATACCCTGCTTATCGCCCTTGTTGTACCCAACCGTAATGTGTGGTGGCTGTTTAACATGCAGGGATTGGCCCTTACGGGGATGTATGTGTTCAGCCTTATATCTGCTGTAATCTGCGCTTTTGTATTTAAGCTGATATTAAAAGGCCGCGAACGGGGCTATTTCATTATGGAACTGCCCGTTTACCGTATGCCACGCTGGAATAACGTAGCTTACTCCATGTACGAACGCTCAAAAGCCTTTGTTTTACAGGCCGGGAAAGTAATTATAGCAATCTCTGTAATATTATGGGTATTGGCATCCTATGGCCCCGGCGACAGGTTTAAGCAGATAGAGCAAAAATATAGCCGGCCCCAATACCTGCAAAAATTAAAGCCCGATGAACTTAAGAGGGCCATCAATTCCGAAAAACTCGAAAACTCGTATGCAGGCGTATTGGGCCATGCCATTGAGCCTGCTATAAAACCACTGGGCTTCGACTGGAAAATAGGTATCGCGCTCATCACTTCATTTGCCGCCCGCGAAGTTTTTGTTGGCACTATGGCAACCATCTACAGCGTTGAGGGCAGCGCCGAAAAAATGGAATCGGTACAGCAAAAGATGAAAACAGCCACAAATCCCGAAACAGGCAGGCCTGTATTTTCATTGGCGGTGGCATTCTCCTTAATGATGTTTTATGCCTTCGCCATGCAATGCGCCAGCACTGTCGCCGTAGTTTACCGCGAAACAAAAAACTGGAAATGGCCCGCTATTCAATTTGCGTATATGACCGTGCTGGCTTATGCGGCAAGCTTTTTGGCCTATCATCTGTTGAAATAATGAGCCTCAAAAACTAAAATCCCGACCAAGGTAGGCCCAGGCTCCATTTTCATTCGCTTGATAAAATTTTATGGTTCTGCCTTTAAGCGCCCCTATTTTGCCTGTTTCAAGATAGAACATATAATCAACATCATCGGGGCTTGTAAAATCCCGGCCGGAAATATAAGTCCAGTTTCCCTGTCCGTTTAAGGTATAAAATTTTACCGTTCTGCCTTTCCTTACTGCTATATTACTGCCATTCAGGTTAAATGCACCATCAATATCGTCAGGACTAACAAAATCCTTTACGGTACTCCCGCCCCAAGTCCCATCCATATGTGCCTGGTAGAATTTTATCGTTTTATCTTTCCATACCCCTATCAGGCTAGCACTATAATGAAATACACCATCAACATCGTCAGGGCTGATAAAATCTTTGCCGGCGTCATATTCCCAGGTCCCCCGATTATAGGTTTTATAAAATTTAACAATCCTACCTTGCCTTACACCAATGTACGCGCCAACAAAATAAAATGCATCGTCAAAATTTCCGTGGCTAACAAAATCTCTGTTGGGATTGTAGGTCCATGATACCTGGTCTTTTGTTTTGTAAAATTTTACAGTCTTACCTTCCCTGATGCCCATATACTCATAATTAACATAAAGTATTTGTGTACCCGGCGATTTTTTACAAGTCGGTAATAACATCACAGTGATGATTAACCAAAAAGCAATGATGACCTTTCTCATGATAAATTACGATTTGTGTGTTTTATAAATTTAAGGTGGCGGATAAAAAATTTGATCTTATTCGCGGTTTGCAAAAACAATCCAACTGCAAGGATAAAGGTTATTTGACAAATGAAAAATGCTTTCCGCATCTTTTTTAGCGGAAAGCTTTAAAATTCTAAAGTAGAGCTTTCAGCTTTGTCCATTTAAAGGGCGGTTAAGAATAAATCAGGAAATCAAGGGCTTTAACCTAACCAAGCTATAGGTTAGCGACAATTGAATAAATCTTTCACCTTCTTCGTCCACCATAGCTTTAGCGACGGTGATAGCGGCGGCGGATCACTTTTTCGACAGCTACTAATATTATTAGTAAATTCCAAA
>Ga0206855_10005_pt2 | contig 81353 bp, 65 predicted proteins | sample Alteio_BWOrgCont_51_FD_152637 | JGI IMG/M metagenome (GOLD analysis project Ga0206855, IMG submission 152637) | Enriched cells from forest soil in Barre Woods Harvard Forest LTER site, Petersham, Massachusetts, United States -... | ecosystem: Environmental > Terrestrial > Soil > Temperate forest >...
ATGCGGTGGCCACCCTGCGCGGCGGCGCTGATGAAGTCATCAAAAACGTTTTGTTTTTTCAATTTCATGCCGGCCTGGTGCCAGTCTTCGCCGTATTCACCGCCGCCGCGCAGGGTGGCCACCGCATAGACACCGCCCATTTTCAGCCAGACGAGGTTCGCGACGCTGAACCAAGGCGTAATGTTGATGTCGAAGCCGCCGTAGCCGTAAAGCAAGGTGGGGTTCGTGCCATCGAGTTTCAGGCCCTTCCGATAAGTCAGGAACATCGGCACCCGCGTGCCATCCTTGCTGGTGTAGAAAACCTGCTTGGTCTCGAAGTCCGCCGGGTCAAAATCCACCTTGGGCTGACGAAAGATGGTGCTCTCGTTCTTGGTGAGGTCGAGGCGGTAAATCGTCCGCGGCACCGTGAAGCTCATGTAGGAATAAAACGTTTCGGTGTCGCTGCGCTTGCCCGTGAAGCCCGCGATGTCGCCGATGCCGGGCAGGGTGACCTCGCGCTGGAGTTTGCCATCCAGCCCAAAAATTTTCACCTGGCCGTGGGCGTCCTTCAGGTAGATGCAGATGAAGGAATTGTTTAACGCGGAGACACCTTCGAGTGTTTCGGGGGCTTCGGGGACGATTTCATTCCAGAACGCGCGCGCGGGTTGGGTTGTGTGGACGGCGATGATGCGGCCATGCGGTGCGTTCTGGTTGGTCTGGAACCAGAACACCGGCCCGTCATTGTCAATGAAGGCGTATTGCGCGTCGAAGTCGTCCAATAGCGGCGTGACCTTTGCGTCGAGCTGGGTGAGGTCGAGGTAATAGATGCGGTTGCGCTGGTCGGAGCCGGTGGAGACATTGATGACCAGGTAATGGCCGTCGTCAGTGACGGTTTCGTCGAAACCCCAGTCGTCGTGGTCGGGGCGCTCGTAAACCAACTTGTCTTCGGATTGTGGCGTGCCCAGCTTGTGGTAAAAGATTTTCTGGAATTTATTGACGTCAGTCAGGGCTGTGCCGGATTTTGGTTCATCAAAGCGACTGTAGTAAAGGCCGGTGCCGTCCGTAGTCCAGGTGGGGGTCGCAAATTTAATCCATTGCAACTTGTCGGGCAAATCTTGGCCGGTGCGGGCGTCGCGAATTTTCCACACCTGCCAGTCGGAGCCGGCCTCGGCCAGGCCGTAGGCCAGCAGATTGCCGTCCTTGCTCACGGAAGTGTCGGCCAGCGCGACCGTGCCGTCCTTGGAAAGCTTGTTCGGGTCGAGCAACAGCGTCGGCGTCGCGTCGAGCGAAGTCATCGTGTACAGCACGCTTTGGTTTTGCAGCCCGTCGTTTTTGGAAAAGAAGTAACGTCCGCCCACCTTGTAGGGCACGGCATAGCGCTCGTAGTTCCATAACTTGGTCAGCCGGTCGCGGATGGCCGCGCGTTCGGGGATCTTTTCGAGAAAACCAAAAGTGACCTTGTTCTGCGCCGCGACCCAGGCCTTGGTTTCGGGTGAATTGTCGTCTTCCAGCCAGCGGTAGGGGTCGGCGACCGCGATGCCGTGGTAGTTGTCCACCTGATCGACGGTGCGGGTGGCGGGGTAGGTCAGGGACATGGAGGAGGAAGAGGCACAGCCAGCCAGCAAGGCCGGCAACGCCACGGCGGTTATCCAACGCAGGGAGCAGCGCATGACTCAAAGATACAAACCTACGCTCGGGCGTCAAAACATCCCTGAAAAATAACGTTATTTTAAGCTTTAACCCACTGGGGGAAAAGCACTAGCGTAGGATGATGCAAGTTTCTGTAGTTGTCCCCGTCTACAATGAAGAACGCACGGTCGTCACGCTGCTCAAGCGCGTGCTGAATGCGGGCATGAACCTGAAGGAAATTGTGGTTGTGGACGACGGGTCGAAAGACTCCACCCGCGCGAAAGTCGAAGAATTGGCCGCCACAGATGCGCGCGTGCGCCTGTTGCCGCCGCAACAGAATGGCGGCAAGGGCAAGGCGCTCCGGGTTGGTTTTGCCGCCGCCACGGGCGAAATTGTCGTGGTGCAGGATGCCGACCTCGAATACGACCCGGCGGAGTTGCCGCGTCTGCTGGAACCCATTTATAATGGCCAGGCGGACGTGGTTTTTGGTTCGCGCTTCATCGGTGGCGGCCCCCATCGGGTGCACCTTTTTTGGCACCGGGTTGGCAACCAAGTGCTGACGCTCCTTTCGAACATTTGCACGAATCTGAACCTCACCGACATGGAGTGCTGTTACAAGGCCTTCCGCCGCGAGATCATCCAAAGCATCAAACTCGAGGAGGACCGTTTCGGCTTCGAGCCGGAAGTGACGGCGAAGGTAGCCAAGAAACGCGTGCGCGTGTATGAAGTCGGCGTCTCGTATTTCGGGCGCACTTATGCCGAGGGCAAGAAAATCGGCTGGAAGGACCTTTTCCGCGCGCTCTACTGCATCGCGAAATACAGCTTTTTCCGGTGAACGATCACGCCGCTCCGCCGCCGCCGGCCGCGAGCACCTTGCGCACGCGGCAGTCCCGGTTTGCCATCGGAGTGACGTTGGCCGTGGCACTCTACGGCATCAGTTATCTTATCTGGTATTTGCAGACGCCCTTGGGTCGCGCGCCGCAGTTGGATGGGGCGGAAAACATCGCCCTCGCTCAACAGATAGCTTCCGGCACATTGCCGCATGAGCCGTTTTACCGCGCCATGCTTTATCCGGCGACACTGGCTATTCCCTTGAAGTTCGATTTGCCTGCGGACGATTTACCGGCGTTCGCTTCGATTTTCGGCTTACTCTGCCATTTCGTTATCACTCTGGGCATCGCGCGACTGGCAGCCCGCGTCTGGGTCGGCCCGCGAGAAAAATGGGCGGCTTTGCTGGCGGCGGCATTATGGGGCCTGAATCCAGTGGCACTGTTTTATGCGGTGGAGGTACTCGACACGGTTCCATCGCTGGCGCTCGCGGTGTGGGCATTGGTTTGGTGGACGAGGCCGGGCGCGCGGCGGCACGATACCTGGGTTGGCGGGGTTTTGCTGGGCTTGGCGGTGGCCGCCCGCCCGCATTTTCTACCGCTCGTTTTCATCGCGCCGCTTGTGCGGGCCTGGCTGGCGGGTCGTTGGCAGCCACAGTTGTCTGATGCGATGGCCTGGGCTGGGGCAGCGGCAATATTGGCAGCAGTTGCCATGGTTGATGGCTTGTACGGCGGCCACTATGCGGTTCTGCCTGCGCAAGGACCCTATAATTTCTATGCCGCCAACCGGCCGGGGGCGAACGGGAAGTATTACGCGCAGGAATTATTTTTTTCCACTTTGGCGCCTGGCGAAAACCCCGCGCGCAAAGAAGAAGAAATTATGTTCAACGAAGCGAAAACGACTTTTTCCGGGCCAGCGGATGTCTATTGGAACGAAAAAGCGGTGCAGTCCATCAGGCAGAATCCCAGCGCCTGGCTGAAGCTGGAAATCAAGAAAACCTATTATCTCCTCAACGACTTCGATCAGTATAACAACCAGACCTATGCCTGGCATAAAGCGGAGTCTCCCATGCTGCGGTGGAATTTTTTAGGGTGGGGGATTTTATTTGTTTTGTCCGCGGGTATCCTGGCGCTGCGGGGCCGCGGCCAGGGAACCATGACCGCAGATTTTAACTGCCCCATGGTGGCGAGCATGCTGTTGATTTTCGGCGTTTATGCGGCCGGAGTTCTTTTGTATTACGCCAGTGGTCGCTTTCGTTTGCCGCTGGCAACGTTGCTGTGTGTCCTGGCGGGTGGCTGGATGGCGTGGCCAGGGGTGGGCGGCAATCAAACCACGGCAAATTTTACTCGGGGTCTTCGCCGTGTTATTGGCCGCGTTCATCACCTTCTCCAATTTCTTTGAGGCCCATGACGAGTCCACATTCATTCAGGATGAATTGCTCTCCGCCAATGCCGCGGCCCAAGTGGGCGATGATGCGCAAGCTTATCTTCTGGCTGGGCAAGCTTTGGCGCGCGATGGGCTGCGCGCAGACGCCCGGCGGATTGCGGTGATGAGCTACTTCAACCTGTCGGTCGTAAACCAGTCGGGCTACGATACCTTGGTCGGTTGGAAACAGCAATTGACACGAGTGAATGGTTTGGAGTCGCAGGATGACGGGTTGGCCTTGGCCGCCGGCGTGGCGTTTTGGAAAACCGGCGACCCGGCCCGAGCCGAAAAAATCTGGGAGAATGGGGCCACGCGTTTTGGGCCGGATTCGGCGCCAGCCAAGGCACTGTCGGTGGCGCACCTTTTGCGCGGAGAATCTGTTTCGCCATCAACTCCAGCCGATCCATCCATGCTTGAATATCTAAAAAGGAAAGCCAGCTAGCGGCGGGAGGCCGGCTGTTCATCCTTGCGGGCAGCGCACCAATTCGGGGGGTTTTGCAGTTCCGGCTTCAGCACACCGATGCAGGGCAGGTTGCGGTAGCGTTCCGCGAAATCCAGCCCGTAACCGACAACGAAATGGTCGGGAATGGTAAAGCCCACAAAGTCCGGTGTGACCTTGATTTCTTTGCGACGTTTTTTGTTAAGCAAAACACAAGTGTGGAGCGAGGCCGGTTTTTGCGCGCGCAGGATGCGGGTCACCTTGTCGAGTGTGCGCCCGGTGTCGAGAACATCGTCAATCAGCAGGACGTGCTGGCCGGTGAGATCAAGGCGGATTTGGTCGATGATTTCCGGCTCGGTGACGGGGCGGTCTTCATCCTTGTAGGAGGAAACGCGCACGCAGTCCATCCGCGCGTGCAAGTTGAAATGGCGCAGCAGGTCGGCCGCGAACATGATGGAGCCGTTCGTGATGCAAATGGCGCTAATTTCCTCGACGCCCTTCTTGCGGTAAAGCTCGGTCAGCTGGCCGCCGAGTTCGGCAATGCGGTGTTTAATTTCGTCTTCGCTGACGACAATCTGGGCTAAATCGCTTTTCATGATGCTTTGGCAAGGGATGGAGCGGGCGGAAATTTGGCGCGCGCCGCTTTCAATAGCTCGACGATTTTTGGCTCCAGTGTGTCGTTCGCGGGCGGGGGCACGGCTTCGGCTTGCGCGAGCACCTGGACGGCCGCGGCTTCGCCGTGCTCGAGCAAAAACTTGCCGTTGAAATAATAAATCGTTCGCTGCAAGTCCGCGCTGAAGTCTTTAGGGTTGCTATGGATGCGCTTAAGCAACCAGTCAAAGTCCTCCCTGGCAATCTTTTCCCGGCCGAGGAACCCGGGTACTTGCGAAGAATTGATGGCGCGGGTGACGCGGACGTCAATGTCATCGGGCGCGGCCTTTTCGGCGGCATCCATATAATTGAAACCATCGTGCACCCAGCTCAATTTTGTGAAGATGGAAGAGTACTGGGCGTAAATGGTGCACGCGTTGCCGTAGAAGGCCAGAATTGCGGCGTCTTTGGGCTGCTCCTTGTGCAGGGTTTTCAACAGCTCGACGGCGGCGTCGGAGGCATCTTCATCGCCGAAGGCTCCCAAGTCGCTTAATACCCGGCCAAGCTGGATGCGCATGGCCAGGTTTTTGGGGTCAGTGGCGAGTGCTTTTTCGAGATTCGCCTTCGATGCTTTTTCCATGGCAATTTCGGCCGGGCTCGCTTGCACCGTCGTGTCGCTCGCACGCAAACCGGGAGAGGCCAAGGCCATTAGACCCAAGCCTACGGCCAGCACTTGCCGGGCACGCCTGATGCAATGTCGCATGTGAGGGAGACAACCCACCGGGCACGCAGAGTCAAGAACCTAACGCGTAAAAGGCCGGGGACATTTGTTACAATTTGTCGTGGTCGCTGGCGATTGGCTTTGACTCGCGCGCTCCAGCCCGCACTTTTTAGGGCATGGTTGCCGTCCGTCTGGACAAGGTCTGTAAGCGTTTTGGCACTGTCACCGCGCTGGAAGGCGTGAGCTTGGAAATTGAATCCGGCGAGCTGTTTTTCCTGCTCGGGCCCAGTGGAGCAGGCAAGACTACCTTGTTGCGCTGCCTCGCCGGCCTGGAAACCCCGGACGAGGGAAGCATCGCCTTTAACGGAGAGGACGTTACTCGCGTCGAACCACACTTGCGCCAGACGGGGATGGTTTTTCAAAATTATGCACTCTGGCCACATTTGAACGTGGCTGACAATGTCGGCTTTGGGTTGAAACAACTGCGCCGGCCGCGCGAGGAAATTGTGAACCGGGTGCGCGATGCCCTGGCCATGGTGCGGCTGTCCGGCCAGGAAAACATGCGCATTCACCAGCTCTCCGGCGGACAGCAGCAACGCGTGGCACTGGCCCGGGCGCTTGTAATTCAACCCCGGTGCCTGTTGCTGGACGAGCCGCTTTCAAATCTTGATGCCCGTTTGCGCCAGGAATTGCGTGGGGAAATTCGCCGCGTGTGCAAGGAAGCCGGTTTGACGGCGATTTATGTGACCCATGACCAAAAAGAAGCACTTTCGCTGGCAGACCGTATCGCGGTCCTGACGGCAGGGCAGGTTCGCCAAATTGCTTCTCCCCGCGAGTTATACCGCCGTCCGCGCGACCAGTTCGTCGCAGACTTCATAGGGGAAACGAATTTTATCGAGGGCGAAATCTTGCGCGCCGAGGCGGGTGCGGCGTGGGTGCGAACCACGGTGGGGGAATTTCAAGGTGCACTGGTCGAAACCACCGGGGCGCCGACGCCAGGTGGAAAAGTCATTTTATCCATTCGACCAGAATGTCTGCGCTTGCTCGAAGAACCGGCCGAGGAAAACACTATCACCGGCCGCATCGGCCAGGTGACTTATTTCGGCGAGGTGGCGCATTACGTATTTGAGGTGGGGGGCCAGGGCCTGAGGATTTGCGAACTCAATCCGCGCTCGTGGGAAGGTCGGCGCGAAAAAACACTCTATGCCTATGCGGACCCCGACGATGTCGTGGTGCTGCCGGGGTGATGACATGAAAGCTTTGCGGCAACTTTCGCGGCAAGTCGCCCCGCCGATTTTGCTGGTGGCGACAGTCCTTTTGGCTGCCTGTGGCAAGTCAGTGTCAACCCCTAGTGACACGGGAAACTCAGTCGCCGGTCAGGAGATAATCGATGGCGCAGGTCGGATGGTTATGCTGTCAGCCGTGCCGCAACGCATTGTGAGTCTTTCTCCGGCGGCCACGGACATATTGGTCGCGGAAGGCGCGCACGCGCAAATCGCCGGCGCCACGCGTTATTGCAATATTCCCGAGGGGGACGAAAAGCGGGTGGTGCGCATCGGCGGCGTGCTGGATCCGGATTACGAGCGCATTTTGACGCTCAAACCTGACCTGGTTGTTGTTCCCTGGCTGGCGGACAAATCATTGCTGGAAAAACTTGTCGCGCTGGGCTTGCCCGTGCTGGTGCTTCATTCCGAGGGATTGCAAGGCGTGATGGACGACATGCGCATGATTGGCGCCGCGACCGGCCATGCAGTCGAAGGAGAGAAGAAGACCCGGGCCATCGAAGCGATTCGCTCGCTGGCCTTGAGCCGGTGGAAGGATGTGCCGGTAGAAAAACATCCGTGGGTTTTAATCTATATGGACGAGGAAAGTCCTGCGCCTGGTTCGTATGTGGATGATGTGCTCATGGCGGCGGGTGGGCGCAATGTTTTACCCCAAAGCAGCAAGTCCTGGCTGGAAGTTCCACCGGAGCGCGCTCTTCAGCTCGCCCCAGACATTATAATTGAGATTCCTTCAACTGACCAGCCGACTAATCCTGGGGCAAATCAATTTACCGCAAATTCGACGCGAATAGTAAAACTAACGGATGGAGAAATTTTTTATCATCCGGGGCCGGACCTGGGCCGGGCCCTGTGGAATTTGGCCCGAGCCATTGACCCTGCGCGGTTTCCCGAAGCAACGCCGCCGATTTCGCCCTGAGTGGGGATGCTTGCGGATGTCCCGATTGCCATTGAGAACCTACAGTCACCATTTTAAAACTTTTCGACAACTAGTTGATTTTCGCACCGCGGGCTTTCAACTGCCGGGCAATGGCCCGAACCACCATTTCCCGGAATCGTCCTTTATGAGGCAATTCCTTGGTGGTTGCCTCGAGATCAAATTCCTGGCCCTTCAAATCTTTGGCCAGGCCCTGTTGTTCAAGCCAGGAGACCGCTTCAGTTTTGGCGTCTTTCCAGGACATATTCGACAAGCAGCGTGGTGAGCTGAATACTTGCCGAGAAACCCTGGCGCCGGGGAATGTTTCAATTGTTGCCGATTACGACCCTGGCGCCGGGTATGGTCATACACTACATCGTAAATGTCTGGATTGTCAAAAGTAGTTTTGGGGGGTTGACCTGATATTCCAAACGTAGTTAGGCGCATTATCGCAACTAATTGCTCTATTTTGGCGCGCTTTTACCTCGGTGCAAAACTTGCCTGCCTGAAGTGGACGTGTTAATGGTGACGGAATGGGCATAACGATATTTTACGTAGATAAGACCTTATGGTTGTTGCGCTACAGCATGGCGGCGATTACGCTCGTCGTCGTCTGTATTCTATCTGCCTGCGCGAAATCAGGGCAATTGCCGGCAACATCGGGGGATGCTAGTGCGTCAAGCACGGGGGTGGTGACAGTCACGGTCCTCGCCGCTGACCCCAAAGCCTATACTCTGACTGTCAAAGGGCCAGGCTTGCCCGCGTCGGAGAAAAATGGCACGGAAGTCTTGAAAGTTGTGCTTGGCGATACTTTGGTCGGCTATACGGGTCATCAGATTCAGGGTGAATTGAGCAAAAGTGAAGGCACCTGGCGGCTGGATAATATCTGGCCCGCTGACCCGGCCCTCGTCGCCGCGACGGCGGATGCAGCCAGGCAGATAAGCGGCGATCTCGTGGAACTCGGCCGCAAAGCTTACCGCGATGTCGGCGACACCTTGCCGGACTTCGCACTCTACAACCAGAACGGCGAAATCGTGCGCCCGGCCATGTTCCGCGGCCAGCGCCTTGTCATCAATTTCATCTTCACCCGCTGCACCAACTTGAATATGTGCCCGGCCAATTCTCAGCGCATGGTTCAGCTTCAGTCCGAAGTGAAAAAGGCCAAGCTGGATAATGTAACTTTTATAACAATCTCCTTTGACCCCGAACACGACACTCCTGGCGTTTTGCGTCAGTATGCGGATGCCCTGGGCATGGACCTCGCCAATTACCAATTGTTGACCGGGCCGGCGGACGAGATGAAAGTCGTGCTCCAGGAATTTGGCATCCTTATCAAACAGGAAAACGGCACGCTGGTGCATTCGATGGCCACGCTGATTGTCAGCCCCGCTGGCCGCATCACCTACCGCAAGGAAGGCGAGTCGTGGACGGTGCAGGAATTTCTCGACCGGCTTGCTCCGCCCACACCCGCAGCGAAATCCTAAAGGCAACGCACTAACCATTCATTATGCGCGCTGCGTTTCAAATCGGTTTTTTAACCGCCCTTTTTGCCGGGGGCTATTTCGCCTTGCGCGCAATTCCCGCCTCCAACTGCAATTTTCTCCATTATGAAAAGACAGTGGTAACCGCCAACGGCATGCAATTTTGCGGCTCGGGCGCGGCGTATTTTGTGGATTTGGACAAGTTGCCTTTCCCGGTCACGGTGACGCTCAAACCCGACCGTGCGCCGGAACAGGGGGTTGAATCATACTACACCTTGACTTTGGTGACTTCCAGCGGCGAAACGCTGCGGCCTTCGCAACTGGCGCTCACGCAAACGCGTTTATTGCACCTGCTACTGGTGGACCAGAACCTGGAGGATTACGTGCACATCCATCCCGAGCCAGTCGGTGATTCGGGAGAGTGGACTTTTGCTTTCACGCCTCACGGGGCAGGCCCTTATCGGGTTTACGCGCAATTCATCCCTTCAATCTCGATGCGCGAAATGATTGGCGAGACGCAAATCGCCGTGCCCGGCCAGGATGAACCCGCCGTCCACCGCGGCCTCGTGCCATTCAAAGACGATGGTTACGTTTATAACCTGAGTGCTCCGGCCAATCCCATTCCTACGGGGAAAGACACAACGCTGACTCTTTCGGTGGAACGCGCGGATGGCGGCAAGGTGGATTTGCAGCCCGTCATGGACACGCTGGCGCACTTGGTGGCGTTTGACCCTTCACGCGACGGTGTTGCCCACCTGCACCCAACACTCACCGGCAAAGAAACGGACCCAACGCATCCCGAATTATCATTCGTCATTAACCTCGCCGAGCCCGGCCGCTACCGCATCTGGGCCCAGGTCAAAATCAACGACCGCGAACGCTACGTGCCGTTCGATATTCAGGTGGGGAATTAACTTAGCGCCCATTCCTCGGCCAGCGAGGTTCGGCCACCGGCGGCGGGGTGAATTCCACGGTGACACCACACACGGCGGGGTGCTGGCGTAGAGCGCGATAGGAGGGAAGTTTGAGAATCGTTTTCGACGAGGCGGGCAATTCGAATTCCAGCAACTGGCCATTGTCTTGCTGAAACGCAACCTGCGCGGCGGTCGCGCCGGGGTGGTCGCGGATTTGCGCGACGAGCAGGCGCAGGAATTCCTCAGCGCGGGGTTCTGGTCGGAGCACCCATTGCACCCGGCGCAACAGCGCGGGAACTTTGTCCTCAATCGTGGCAACTTCCTGCGCGGTCAGGCGGTTCTCGTTGCGCAGCTCGTCGCGCCGCACTTCGCCATGAACCAGCACCGCTGCGCCGTCGACAAGCTGGGTTTGGTATTTTTCATAAGTGTCCGAAAAGACGTTGACCGGAAAATTGCCGTGGCGGGTGGCCAGGGTGAGCGAAGCCCAGGGCCGGTTGTCGCGCTTTGAAATTCGTTTTACTATGGCGGTGACGATGCCGCAAAGACGGAAAGGCGTGCGGTCCTTGGTGGTTGGCAACGCGGCTTCCGTGATGGTATCGAGAAATTCGTCGAGACCGGTGAGAACGTTCAGCGGGTGGCCGGAGGTGTAAAACCCCAGAAGCTCGTGCTCAGATTTCAGGCGTTCCGCCAGCGCCATCACCGGGCCTTGGGTGTTGACGCGCACGGTGTGTGAGCCACCGGCCTGGCCATTGGTGCCTCCTCCAGCGCCACCCAGCGAATCAAAGAGCGAGCCTTGCCCGGCGGCCTGATCTTTTTGATGCGAGGCCGCGTCGCCCATGAAGGCGTCCAGCGAATCGAGTAGGTGCTGGCGGTCCGTCAGGGTGTAATCAAATGCGCCAGTGCGGATGAGACATTCCAGCACGCGCTTGTTGACTGCGCGACTGTCCACGCGCCGGATAAAATCAGCGAAGTCGACAAACGGCCCGCGAGCGTCGCGTTCCTCGAGAATTTTTTTCGCGGCCACGTCGCCCACGCCTTTGATGGCGCCAAGGCCAAAACGAATTGAGCCGGGGGCGGCAGCATTCGCCGTTGGTGACAGGTCGGGCAGGGGAGTAAAATTCTCGCGCGACTGGTTCACATCCGGCCCGAGCACGGCAATGCCAAGGCTGGCTGCTTCGGAAATAAAGTGCGCGACCTTGTCCGAATCACCGAGTTCGTTCGAGAGCACGGCGGCCATGAATTCGACCGGATAATTGGCCTTCAGGTAGGCCGTGCGGTAGCTGAGAATGGCGTAGGCGGCGGAGTGCGATTTATTGAAGCCGTATTGCGCAAATTTTTCAAGGATGGCAAAAATGTCCTCGGCCTGTTTTTGTGGAATCCGATTCGTTTTGGCCGCACCAGCAACGAACACGGCCTTTTGGTTCGCCATTTCCGCAGTGTCCTTTTTGCCCATGGCCCGGCGCAAAATATCCGCCCCACCGAGGGAATAGCCCGCAATGCGCCGAGCCGCGTCCATTACCTGCTCTTGATAAACGAGAATACCGTAAGTCTCGCGGCAGACTTCCTCAAGCAGTGGGTGGGGATATTTGATCGAGGACGGATTTTTTTTACCCGCGACGTATTCCGGGATGAATTCCATCGGCCCCGGACGATAAAGGGCAATGAGCGCAATAATTTCGTCGATGTTCGAAATGGAGAACTGCCGGCAGAGATTTTGCATCCCGCCGGATTCAAGTTGGAACACGCCGATGGTGCGGGCCTCGTTCAAGAGCCGGAACGTTTTGGCATCCTCAAAGCCGATGTGGTCGACGTCGAAGTCCGGCTGCTTACGCGTGCGGCGCACGTTGTCTTGTGCATCAGCAATCACGGTCAGGGTTTTCAGTCCGAGAAAATCCATCTTCAGCAGGCCGAGTTTTTCAACGGGATCCTTGGGGTATTGCGTGGTAAGCGCGCCTTCCTGGAGCGTGACCGGAATCAATTCGGTCAACGGGCGGTCGGCGATGATGATGCCGGCGGCGTGGGTCCCCGCATTGCGCGCCATGCCTTCGATGACCTGGCCCTGCTCAATAATCAGTTTTGCAATCGGGTTGGTCTTCACCTCTTGCTGGAGTTCGCTGGACTTGGCGAGGGCGTCAGCGAGGGTGATGTTCAGGTCGTCCGGCACCATCTTGGCGATGCGGTCGGCCTCGGCGTATTCGACGCTGTTTACGCGGGCGAGATCGCGCACAATCATCTTCGCGCCAAAAGTGCCAAAAGTGATGATGTTCGCCACGCAATCCTGCCCGTATTTTTGGCGCACGTATTCAATCACCTCGCCGCGTCGTCTCATGCAAAAATCAATGTCGAAGTCCGGCGGCGACACGCGTTCAGGATTGAGAAACCGCTCAAACAACAAACCGAAGCGGAGAGGGTCGATGTCGGTGATTTTTAGCAGGTAGGCGACCAAACAGCCTGCGCCGGATCCGCGGCCCGGCCCCACCGGGATTTTCTGCTTCCGGGCCCAGTCAATGAAGTCCCAGACGATGAGGAAGTAATCCACAAAGCCCGTTTTTTCGATGACTCCAATTTCAAAATTAATTCGCTCAACCAATTCACGGCCAAAGCCCGGCGGACGGCCGGCGACGGGAGCATCGGGTTTGTTAAAATCAACTCCGTAGCGCGCGGCCAGGCCTTTGATGCACAGTTCGCGCATGAAATCGGTATTTTTGGCGAAGCGCGGCTTCAATTCGACGGGTAGCTTGAAGACCGGATAGTTGTTTTTTCCGAACGGCAATTGTAGCTCGCACATTTCCGCGATGAGCATGGGTTGGAGGATGCTCTCCGGCACTTCGGCAAAGAGGCGCTCCATCTCCGCGCGCGATTTTAAATAAAATTCATGCGTTTCGAAGCGCATCCGGTTCGTCTCGATGAGTTTAGTGCCGGTTTGGATGCACAACAACGAATCATGCGGCGCCCAGTCGCCGGCATTGACGTAGTGCACATCGTTGGTCGCGATGGTCTTGAGGTTGAATTCCTTGGCCAGGCGCAACAGGCCGGGGAGGACGCGGCGCTGGTCGGCGATGCCGTGGTCCTGCAGCTCGATAAAAAAGTTTTCACGGCTAAAGATGTCCACCATTTTACCGCAGGCAGCCCGGGCGTCTTCATCCCGGCCTTGTTCGAGCATTTGCGGAATCCAGGAAGCCAGGCAGCCGCTGAAGCCGATGAGGCCTTTGGCATGGCGCGCCAGCATGTCGAGGTCGGTGCGCGGGCGGTAATAGAAACCCTGGGTGTGGGCGTCGCTGATGAGCTTCGTCAAATTCTGGTAGCCAGCAAAGTCGCGGGCAATTAAACCCAGGTGATAAATGTGGTGCTTGGACCGCTCGGGCTTTTCAGTGCGGGCATGATCGGTGACCAGGTACGCTTCACAGCCAACAATGGGTTTGAGGTCGTGCTTCTTGGCTTCAAGCATGAAATCCACCACGCCGAATAGATTCCCATGGTCGGTGATGGCGATGGCCGGTTGGCCGAGCTCCTTGGCGCGCTTGCATAGCACATCTATCCGGCTGCAGCCGTCGAGGAGGCTGAAGTCCGTGTGGACGTGGAGGTGGACGAAGGTTGGATCGGCGCCGGCCATGAGTTAACGTTGCGCCAGTGGCGCAGCAGCGCAAGAAAATCCGTACAGTCGCCAGGTGCGCTTCAACCTTGACCCCGTGCGCGTTTTGATTTGGCTTAATTGTTCCTTCGTAATTATCCGCCGCCCATGCAAGAAATACTCAAAGGAACCGGTGTTTTCATCTACCCGCTGGGCCTGTTTTCGTTTCTGGCGGTCTATGTTATCATTGAGCGGCTGCTGGCGTTGCGCCCCTCGCGCGTCCTGCCCAAGGAGCTGTCTGATGCCTTCATCTCCGGTGAAATCGTCAATACCCCGGGCGACCTGAATTCCACCGCCGGGCGGATCGTTTATTTTTACCGCAAGTCGAACCCCGACCCGGAGTCGCTCAAGGCCTTTGCCCGCCTGGAAGTTGCGCGGCTGGAGCGTGGACTGTTCATCCTCGAAATCGTCGTCGCTGGCGCTCCCTTGCTGGGCTTGTTGGGCACGATTACCGGTCTGTCCGAGGCGTTTTCCTCCCAGATCCTGGATAAAGGCGGGATGCCGGACAAGGAACACTTCATCCAGGGAATTTCGCTGGCGCTGACCACCACCATGGTGGGTCTGTGCATCGCCATCCCCGCGCTCGTGGCCAATAGCTGGTTCAACCGCCGGGTCGAATTGTTGGCGACGAAGCTGGAAATGGGCGTCGAGCGCCTCATCGACCTCTCCAAACGTCGCTAAGCGGTCGAACTGCTTTCCATCGTGTCTCTCTACAAGCCCAGGCGCCGCGCCAAGCCGACCATCAACATCGTCCCGTTGGTGGACGTGCTTGTTGTGCTTATTTTCTTTTTCCTGATGGCCATGCGCTTTCAGGACAACCAGTCGCTCGACATCACCCCGCCGAAGATGGACACCGCCGGCCAGGCCGACACCGCCCAGCGCTTCGTCATCGCCATCGACAAAACCGGGCAATACCGCGTCAACGACGCCACTGTCACCCCCGAGCAACTCACCACCGCCCTTAAATCCGCAGCGGACAAGGAAGGCCCGGGCCTGAACATCCTGATTTTCGCCGATCAGGATACGCCGTTAAAAGACGTAACCTATGTCATGGACGAAAGTCGCAAGCTCAAGCTCGACAAAATCCGCCTCCAGGCGCGGTGAAGAGTAGATGTCGATTTGCCGGTGGGTGAAGTATAATCAGGCTAAGATTTGAGTTTTCCACGCATGAAATTGAGTTCATGCTGCCATATCCCCAATGAACCCCGACTCGCCTCCATCTTTGCCTGGACTGGACACTCGCCGGAAATTTTTGAAGCAAACCGCACTGGCCACCGCCGCCGTGGCCGGAGCGCGCTATTTGCACTTAACTGCAGCGACTAGCCCGGTTGCCACTCAAGCTTCACCTGCCACATCTACCGCCATACCTTGGTACCGCCGCACGGTGCGCTGGATGCAGACCAACATCGCCGAACTCGACATCACGCGTTACGACATCCCTTGGTGGCGCGAGCAATGGAAGCGCACCAAAACGCAGGGGATCGTCGTCAACGCCGGCGGCATTGTGGCGTTTTACCCGACGCAGATTCCTTTCCATCCCCGTGCGCAATTTCTCGGCGACCGCGATTTGTTTGGCGACATCGTCAAGGCCGCGCGTTCGGACGGCATCGCCGTTTTCGCGCGGATGGATTCCAACGGCGCTCCCGATGAAACCTATCAGGCGCGTCCCGATTGGTTCACCCTGAGCGCCCAAGGCCGTCCCTATACCGACCGTGGACTCAATATCCCCTGCATAAACGGCCCTTATTATCGCGAGCATATCCCCGCCATTCTGCGCGAAATCGCCGAAAAATACCACCCCGAGGGTTTCACCGACAACATCTGGAGCGGTCTGCCGCGCGCGAACATTTGCTACTGCGACAACTGCGTAAAAAAATTCCACGACCAGCGCGGCCTCGACCTTCCGCAGCTAGCCGACTGGAATACCTCGGCTTATCGCGCCTGGATTGAATGGAGCTACGGCCTGCGCCTCGAAATCTGGGACGAATTTAACCGCGTCACCCGCGCGGCTGGCGGGCCGGAGTGCATCTGGTCTGGCATGAATGGCGGTGGCATATCCGGCGCCGAGTTCCGCGACCTGCGGGAGATTTGCCAGCGCGCGGAAATCATCATGCTCGACAACCAGCGGCGCGTGGACAACACCGGCTTCCAGGCCAACGGTGTGAGCGGCCGACTCGTGCATGGCCTGCTTGGCTGGGACAAACTCGCGCCGGAGAGCATGGCGATGTATCAATATGGCGCGACGAATTACCGCCTCGCTAGCAAGCCCGCGCCCGAGGCGCGTCTCTGGGCGCTCGAGGGCTTTGCCGCTGGCATCCAGCCGTGGTGGCACTACATCAACGCCTACCAGGAAGACCGCCGCATGTACGAGACGCCCGTCTCAATGGGCGCTTGGTACCAGCAGAACGAGGAATTCCTTTTGCACCGCCAGCCGGTGGCGACAGTGGGCATCCTCTATTCCCAGCGCAACTGCGACTTTTTTGGCCGCAACGATGCCGAGCAAATGGTCAGCGCGCCGGAACGCGGCTTTACCGAGGCCCTGTTGCACGCGCGCATTCCCTACGTGATGATCCATGCCGACGACCTCGAACGCGACGCCGCCCAGCTCAAGTTGCTCATTTTACCCAATCTCGGCACCATGACTGATGCCCACGTCGCCAGCGTGCGCAGTTTTGTGCAAAAGGGCGGCGGCCTCATCGCGTCAGGTGCAACCAGCCTGTGCGACCAATGGGGTGATCCGTGCGCTGATTTTTCTCTCGCGGATTTGTTTGGCGTCCATCTGCCGGCCAACCACGGCCTGCGTTTTGAAAACACCCGCCGTCAAATGGCGATAGGTACCGTGCAATCCTACCTGCGTCTTGTTCCTGAATTGCGCGCCAAGGTCTATGGCCCGCACCCGCCTGGCGAACCTCCCGCCACCGGCACGCGCCACGAAGTACTCCGCGGTTTTGAGGAAACCGATATCATTCCCTACAGTGGAACGCTCGAAGCGTTGAATCTCGACCCGTCTGCTCAGGTGTTGCTGACCTATGTTCCGTCTCGCCCCACCGCGCCACCCGAAATGGTCTGGACGCAAAATGACCATACCGACCTTCCCGGGTTGGTGCTCAATGAACGCGCTGGTTTTGGCCGGGTGGCTTATCTAGCCGCAGACCTTGACCGCCGCTACGCGCGCGAAAATCTGGCCGACTTGGGCCATTTGCTTGGCAATCTCATACACTGGGCGGCGAAAGAGGAGATGCCTTTGAGTGTCGAAGGTCCTGGCCTGCTCGACTGCCATCTCTACCGCCAGCCTGGCCGCGCCATTGTGCACTTGGTCAATTTGACCAATACCAACGCTTGGCGAGGTCCGGTTGAAGAACTGATTCCCGTCGGCCCGCTGAAAATCGCGGTGAAGCTTCCCGATGGTGTTTCGGGCAAAAACCTCCGCCTGCTCGTTTCCAGCCAGAAGCCAGCGTTGACAACCGCAAACGGCTGGACGCATTTTGAAATCAATTCCATCCTCGACCACGAAGTTGCGGTGATCGAGTAGGCAGTCATGTCCTCACGGCTGCGGGCGCAACTTGGGCTTTTCGAGTTCCTTCTTCGCGACGGCGGCCTCTTCGGCCGCACGTGCGGCGGCCTGGGCGAGAAAATATTCCTGTACCGAGAAGGGTTCTTCTTCGTTTTTTCGGCGCACGGGCACATAAGCGCCATTCGCATGCAGTTCGGTGGCAAATACATTGTCGCGCAAGTAGGCGGGCAGCACGTCTTCCAGTAGTCGCCGGCGCAGTCCCGGGTCGAGCACGGGAAAAACGACTTCGATGCGGCGGTAGAAATTGCGCGGCATCCAGTCCGCGCTGCCCAGATAAAGCTCAGGTTGATTGCCGCCGGAGTTTTCAAAATAGTAGATGCGGCTGTGCTCGAGGAACTGGCCGACGATGCTCGTGACGCGGATGTTTTCCGACAATCCCTTGAGGCCCGGCACCAGTCCGCAAATGCCGCGCACGATGAGATGGATGGAAACGCCGGCCTGTGCGGCGCGGTAAAGGTTGTCCATCGTCTCCTGGTCGACCAGGCTGTTGATTTTGGCGATGATGCGGGCGGGCTTCCCGGCAGCAGCATGGGCGGCTTCGCGGAGTATTTTTTTCTGAATTTCTGTTTGCAGATTGAACGGCGCCACCAGCAGGTGCTTGAATTTCGGCGAGAGGGCAAAGCCCGTGAGCGCGTTGAACACGTCGGCGACTTCCTCCGTCAACTGCGCATTGGTGGTAAAAAGGCTGAAGTCGGTGTAGACCCTGGCGGTCTTGGGGTTGTAGTTGCCGGTACCGAGGTGGGCGTAGCGTTTCAACGCGCCTTTTTCCCGGCGCACGATGAGGCAGCATTTGCAGTGGGTCTTCAGGCCGGTGAGGCCGTACACCACGTGCACGCCTTCCTCCTCGAGCTGTCGCGCCCACTGGATGTTTTTCATTTCATCGAAGCGTGCTTTGAGCTCGACCAGCGCCGTCACCTGTTTGCCGTTGCGCGAGGCTTCGATGAGCGCCTCAATGATTGGCGAGTCGCCGCTGGTGCGATAGAGCGTCTGCTTGATGGCCACGACTTGCGGGTCGCGGCCGGCTTCGCGCAAAAAGTCCACCACTGGGTCGAACGATTCGTAGGGGTGATGCAGTAGAATGTCGCCACGGGAGATTTCGGGGAAGAAGCGGTCGTGCGCCAATGCGGCGGGTCGGTGGGGCGCGAATGGCGGATAAAGCAGGCTGGGATGCTCCACGCCCAGGTCGTCAATGACCTCAAAGAAGCGCATGAGGTTCAGTGGGCCGTTCAAGCGGAACACATTATCCTCGGGCAGGCTGATGGCTTTGAGGAATTGCGCCAGGATGACCTCGTCCACGTCTTCGCGAATTTCCAGTCGCACAGCCGCTCCACGGCGCAAACGGTGCAGCTCCTGCTCGATTTTGATAATGAGGTTTTCCGCCTCTTCTTCATCGATATAAAGATCGCTGTTGCGCGTGATGCGGAAGGGCCACGCGCCATTGACCTTATAGCCGGGGAACAAGCCGCCGGCAAAATGCCGGATGACGGAACTGAGAAAAACGTAGGTCTGCACATTGCGCGCGCTGGATCCGATGCGCACAAGGCGCGGCAAAATGCGCGGCACGGGCACGATGGCCATCATTTTTTCCGGGCGCGCGGGGTTAGGGTTGTCGAGCGAAAGCAGGACGTAGAGCGCCTTGTTGGTCAGTTGGGGAAAAGGGTGCGACGGATCAATCGCCATCGGCGTGAGCACCGGGTACACATGCTCATGATAATAATCTTCCAGCCAGTTCAGCTCGGCTTTGCTCCAGTCGTCCTCGTGCTTGAAGATGATGTTATCCGCCGCCAACGCCGGCCGCAGTTGCTCGTGCCAGCAGCGATATTGGTCATCCACCAATCCGCGCGCGACATGGTGGATGCGCCGCAGTTGCTCCTTGGGGCCCAGTCCGTCAATGCCGACTTCAACTACGCCCGAGTCCACTTGCTGCACCAGTCCCGCCACGCGGATTTCGAAAAATTCGTCGAGATTGGAACTGACAATGGCGAGGAAACGCAGGCGCTCCAGCAGTGGCACGCGGGGGTTGTTGGCCAGTTCCAGCACGCGGCGGTTAAAGGCAAGCCAGCTCAGTTCGCGGTTGAAATACGCGACCTTTTGCAGCGGCGGCAGTTTTTTGCGCGACATGTGAAAAGATTGGAAGAAGGGCCGTGGGCGCAGGTCCGTGGTCAGGCCTCGCGCACGACAACGCTTTTGATGTTCACGAATTCCCGCGGGCCAAACAAGCCCAGTTCGCGTCCGTAACCGGATTGTTTCACACCGCCAAACGGCAGTCGGGGGTCGCTCTTGACAAAGTCATTCACGACGCAAAAGCCCGCTTCCAACTCTGTGCTGGCCAGGCGCCGCCCGCGCGCGAGGTCACGCGTGAACACCCCCGCGCCCAGGCCGTAAACGTGCTGGTTGGCCAGGGAGACGGCTTCGGCTTCATTGCCTGCTGAAACCACTGCCGCAACTGGCCCGAAAGTCTCCTCGTCAAAAGCGGCCATGCCGGGCTTCACGCCGGTCAGCAGGGTGGGTGGGTAATAATTGCCCGGGCCTGGCATGGGCGCGCCACCGAGCAGCACTTTGGCTCCGGCCTGGACGCTCGCGTCCACCTGCTTTTGCAAAGCCGTGCGGGCCTCGGCGCGGGCCAGCGGGCCGAGCTTGGTGGTGGGATTGAGCGGGTCGCCCGGCATCCACTGACGCAATTCGGCGAGCAATTTCTCCTCAAATTTTGCGCGTACGCCTTCAACCACAATGAAGCGTTTAGCGGCAATGCACGTCTGCCCGGCATTTATGCAGCGGGACTGCGCGCATAACTTCGCCGCATGGTCGAGGTCGGCGTCTTCAAGAATGAGGTAAGGATCGCTGCCGCCCAGCTCCATCACGCACTTTTTCAGCACCGTACCCGCCAGCGCGGCAATCTGCTTCCCGGCGGTATTGCTTCCAGTGAGTGTTACTCCGCGCACCCGTTCATGCGCCAGGGCCACGCTCGCACCGTCTGGCCCGGCGAGGATGACGCGCACCAGGTCCTTGGACCAGTGTGCCTCGCGAAAGATGTGTTCGATGGCCAGCGCGCAGCGCGGAATGTTCGACGCATGCTTGAGCACCACCGCGTTGCCGGCCAGCAGCGTCGGCACCGCGGCGCGGAAAAATTGCCAGAACGGGAAATTCCATGGCATCACCGCGAGGATGACGCCCAACGGCTGGTAGGTGATGAAGCTTTCGCGCGCCTCCGTTTTCACTGGCTCGTCGGCCAGCATGGCTGGGCCATGCTCGGCGTAGTATTCGCATCCCCAGGCGCATTTTTCGATTTCGGCGCGGGCCTCGGTAATCGGTTTGCCCATTTCCTCGGAAGCCAGCCGGGCGCAATGTTCGCTCGACGCACGCAGCGCGGCGGCGAGTTCGCGCAATTTGGCTGCGCGAGCTTCCACCTTCACGCGCCGCCAGAGTTCAAACGCCGCATGCGCGGACTCGACCGCTTCGCAGATCTCGGGAATCGAGTGCGGCGTAAATTCAGCGGCGAGTTCGCCGGTGGCGGGATTGATGGAGCGAAGCATGGGCGTAGAAAAACCGGCAACATAACGGGATTGGCGGTTCCGTGCAAGTACTGGCCTTACTTCATCTCCGCCATCGCCTGCCCCGCCAGCCACCCCGTCGTCCAGGCGGACTGAAAATTAAACCCCCCGGTGACGGCGTCTATGTCGAGGACTTCGCCCGCCAGATGCAGCCCAGTGCACACACGGCTTTCCATCGTGCGGAAATCCACTTCCTTAAGCACCACGCCGCCGCAGGTCACAAATTCCTCCTTAAACATCGTCTTGCCGGCGACTTTGTATTCACCGGCGCACACTTCGTGGGCGAGCGCGATTGCGCCGGTTTTGGACAGCGTGTTCCAGGTAATGTCCGGGTTGATGCTCGCCGCGGTGACGAGGCGCTCCCATAATCGCTGGGGAATACCTACTGGCGACCACAACGCGACGTGCTTGCGCGAATAATGCATCCGCGCATCGTGAATCACGTTCATCATTTGTTTATGGTCGTGGTCGGCGACCCATTGAATTTGCAAGGGGAATTTATAATCACGCTCTGCCAGCAGGCGCGCCCCCCAGGCCGACGCCTTCAAAATGCTCGGCCCACTGAGGCCCCAATGCGTGATGAGCAGCGGTCCCGATTCTTCCAGGTCCGTGCCGGGGATTTTTACGCGCGCATTCGGCACGGAGATGCCCGCCAGCGCGTGCACGCGCGGGTCGTCCACGTGAAAGGTAAAGAGCGACGGCACCGGCGGCGAGAGAGTGTGTCCGAGCGATTCCGCCAGACCATGCCCTTTGCTGCCGCGCGTGCCCCCGGTGGCCAGCAGCAGGCGGTCGCACTCGATCATCCCATCCTCAGTCAGCCAGACGTTAAACGCGTCGTGTTTTTTCAAAATTTCCGCGATGCCGCACCCTTTGCGCACTTTGACTCCGAGCCGCTTGGTTTCATTGAGCAGACAATCAATAATCGTCTGGGAGGAATCGGTCACGGGAAACATACGCCCGTCATCCTCGGTCTTTAGCTTGACGCCGCGTTCTTCGAACCACGCCACGGTGTCACGCGGCTGAAAACGATGGAACGGACCCAGCAATTCGCGTCCGCCGCGCGGGTAGTTTTTCACGAGCTCCTCCGGCTCGAAGCACGCATGGGTGACGTTGCAACGCCCACCGCCCGATACGCGCACTTTGGCCAGCACTTCGGGCGCTCGTTCAAAAATCTGCACCGACGCTTTGGGGTTGGCCTCGGCGCACGCCAGCGCGGCAAAAAAACCGGCGGCGCCACCGCCGGCAATGACCACGCGTGAGGATGATTCCATAAAAGGTTCAGCGGGCGGCGTTCGTGCTTGCCCGCAGAGGTTAAAGATGAGAGAATTTTCAATGCTTCGCAAGCGCCGCCATCGGGGAAAAATCATGGCATTGTTTTCATCTAGCACCGGGCCGCGTGGTTTATTCTGCCAGACAATCTGCTGGGCGGTCGCATTGGGGGGAATTTTGTGTTTTTGCAACAATGCCTTTGCGCAATCTTCGCCTCCGGCCTGGCGCGACCATCTTACCCGTCAAGACGTCATTAACGCGCTGGGCGAGCCCTTGGGCGATATCCAGAATGGAGCGACCGAGCGGATGGTGTATAAAAACGGACTGCTCATCGTCCTGAACAACAGCTTGGTGACCAGCATCGAAGGTCAGGTGCCGGATGCACTGAAGACTCCAGCCGCGGCACCGGCTGCCACGGTTGCGTCCGCTCCAGCCGCATCTGCAGCCACGAGTGCGCCCACGCCGGTTGCGCAGCCAGCGCCAACTGTGACACCAGCGTCTACATCAGCTGCTGCTTCTTCCACTACATCCTCACCTGCCGCCGAGCCGGCCGCGGATACGGGTGCACAAGGCGACAAGGACTCGGAAAAAATCATCAACGATTTTTCCTCCACCAGCATCGTTCCCCAAGGCACAACTTATTCGGCGGCCATTGCCAAGGCGCTCGGCCCCGGCCAAAACGGAATGCTCGACGCCGCGGGCAGCGCCAATGCCGGTTCACCGTGGAAGGATGCGAGCACTTGGCAGGGATTTCTGGCCGGTTGGCTGCTCAAGACTATCTTGATGACAGCGGTGTTGAAAGGCACATTTGCCTACAAGGATTTTCCGGTGCTTTGGCGCGAAGCCGCGTTCGTGGCGGCGGGTGTGTCCTTTTGCAATCAAGCATTGGCCTGGTTATTCAGCCTCAATGATTTCGGCAAAATCGCCAGCATGGTGCAGGCTGACCAATTGGTCGCGGGCGCAGTCTTGCTGACCCTCATCATGAATTTCACTGCCGCCAAGCAATTCTCCACCGCTGCCGCCATCATGATGACGGCCATGGCGGCCAATATCGCCATGGGCTACGCGCAGTTGTTTTTCTTTTAGAATGCGTGCAAAATTTTCTTTAGGTCCACGTTGTCGAGAATCAGACGTTTGATAATGGGAATTTTATCCGTGTCCTGTGGCTGCGTCTTAATGGTCATGTTGACAATTTTTGAGGCGACCGCGTAGCTCTCGTCGTCGGTGATGACCACCGGGATATTCGTCTGGTGCAGCATTTCCAGCAGCCGGGGGTGGGGCATGATGTTGCGCGTGAGGATGACACCCGAGATGATTTTTTTTCCGGTCAGGCTGGCCTGCGCGATGGCGGAGAGCAGGATGTCGTCGCGGTCGCCCGGAGTGAGCATGAGCACGCCGGGCTGCAAATAATCCATCATGCCTTTGGCCGTCATGGCGCCGATGACGATGCGCAACACGCGCTCACTGAGCCCTTGCGCCCGACCGTTGAGCCAGCGGCCGGAAATTTCGTCCACGACTTGCGACAGGTTGGGTGCGGTCAACGGCTTTTGCAGTGGGATGGCGCCCAGCAAGGGCACACCCAGCCGCGCCAGACCTTTGCCCGCGTGTTCAATGACCTGCTCGACCTTGTCAGGAATGCATTTGTTCAAAACCGCGCCGATGACCTCAACCCCGTGTTTGTCAAACAGCGCCTTGTTCATGGCGATTTCATCCACCGGCCGGCCAATGCCACCTTGGGAAACAATGATCACCTTGGCCTTGAAAAGTTTCGCGGCCTGCGCGTTCGACATGTCAAAAATCGAGCCGACCCCGGCGTGGCCGGTGCCTTCAATGATGATGTAATCCTTGTGGAACGCGGCGCGGTCGAAGGCGCGGCACATGCGGTCGGCCAGCAGGGGCAGGTTGCGCGTCGGGTCCTGCAGGTAGCGCCGCGTGAACGATGAGTCCACGGCGACCGGACTCATCGCCTCGATGGGAACTTCGATTTGAAAAATACTGTCCAGCAGGAGCGAGTCCTCGTCAATTTTCGTGCCCTGCACTTCGATAAATCGCTGCCCAATGGGCTTGATGTAACCGACGCTCGGGGAGATGGAGCGCAACGCCGCGAACAGCCCTAGGCATACGGTCGTCTTGCCCTCGTTCATGCGCGTCGCGGCTACGAAGATGCGCTTCGTGGTGACATTGCGTGGCGCGGCCAGCAGGGTGCCGTCGCGCTCATCAATGAAACTTGGCTGGCTAAGCAGCGGCTGGCTCACATCGTCGGGCATGGCGCGTAAAAGAAAAAGGGGAAATTAAAGGATTTTGATGGGCCGGCCATTCATTCCCATGTTTTCACCGCATCCTTATCCCTTGGCTTCTGGTGGATTGTGCGCGTAAAGGAAACTGTGGTCCACGGCCTGGGCGGCGACAAGCACCGCGGTGCCAAATATATCATGCGCGCTGGCGCCGCGGCTGATTTCCGCAGCAGGCCGCGTCAGACCGGTGATGATCTGTCCGTACGTGCGCGCCCCGGCGACTATTTGCAGCGTCTTGAGCGTCAAATTGCCGCTGTTCAAATCCGGGAACACCAGCACGTTGGCGCGGCCCGCGACGGAGCTGTCCACACCCTTTTGTTTGGCGGTGACGGGGTCGAGCGCCGCGTCCAGCTGCATCTCGCCATCAACTTCAATGGTGAGGCCGCGTTCGACGGCTTTGCGGTGGGCGAGTTTGGTGGCGGATTGAATTTTACCGATGACGGGATTTTTCGGGTCACGGCTCTTGGTCGAATAAGCTAGCATGGCCACGCGTGGTACTTGGTTGGTCAAGTGATGGGCCAAAGCGGCAGTGGTGACGGCGATGTCGGCCAATTGCTCTGCAGTCGGATTGGGCAGCACACCGCAATCCGCGAGAAAGAGGTGTCCGTTGATGCCAATGTGCGGTAGACTGGTCTCGACAATGGCCATCGAGGAAGCGGTCGTTACGCCTTCCTGCAAAGACAGCACTTGGAAAAGCGGGCGCAAGCCACTTGCGGCCACTTGGGTTGCGCCGGACACCACTGCATCGGCACCCATGGTGGCGAGCATGATGGCGGCGAAATAATTGCTGTTGGCCACATAATCGCGTGCTTCATGTTCATCCAGACCCTTGAAGCGGCGCAGCCCTTGGAATTTTTTGACGAATTCAGGAAATTCGTCGGCCCGGGCTGGCTCCAGAATGCGCAGGCCATCCAGCCGTAAATCCAGCCGCGCGGCGTTTTCTTTAATCACGGTGCGGTCGCCCAGCAGAATGGGCACACCGAGGCGGCGGGTGGCAAACTGGCGGGCGGCCTGCAATATGCGCGGGTCGGAACCTTCCGGAAACACCACGCGTTTCGGGTGCCGGGTCAGGCGTTCGGCTAATGTGTCAATGAGAGACATAATTGAATTCCTAAGATACCAGCGGCCACGCAATGCGGGCAAGGGCAATTCTTGGCCGGCAAGTTTTTTCCTGATAGGCATTGAACTAATCTGCCTGCGACTGGCAAATGAGGCGTTCCGGGATAATTTGTTCATTTTTTCTTGAACAATTAAGGTTTTCCCGCATATTGGCGGAGTTTTTCCGCCCCATGGCCAAGCATCTCAAGAGCATCCTCGCGGTGTCGCTTTCGACGTTCGGTTCGCGCGTGCTCGGATTGGTGCGCGATTCGTTGGCGGGTTTTTTCTTTGGCACTAGCGCGATAAATTCCGCCTTTAGCTGGGCCTTCACGCTGCCGAATTTGTTTCGCCGCCTCGTTGGGGAAGGGGCGCTCAGTTCGGCTTTCATTCCCGTGTTGTCCGAAGCTTTGGAGGAAGGCGGGCGCACGGAGGCGTTTCGATTTCTCAATCAAGTGATTACCCGGCTGGCCGTTTCATTGACCGGGACGGTGGCGGTCCTGATCGCGGTGATTTTGGCCGCCCACGGCGTAGGAATATATGCTTCGGCCCACGGCTATATGCAACTGCCTGAACGCGTGTATTGGGGGTTTGATTTCAGCGTGGTGCTGATGCCCTACCTGTTGTTGGTTTGCGTGACGGCCGCTTTGCTTGGTGCGCTCAACGTGCTTGGCCATTACGCCGTAACGGGCCTTTCCCAAGTCTGGCTGAACATTTCTATGATTGTTTCGCTGGGCTTGTTCGGCATGTATTTTGGCAAAACTGACCTCGAGCGGATGTACTGGCAATGTGGCGGCGTGCTTGTTGGCGGGTTGCTACAGGTTGCTTTGCCGTCAATCACCTTGTGGCGGGAGGGCTGGCGGCCCAGGTGGGATTGGACCCTCTCGCCGCGTCTGCGCGAGATGATGCGCATTTTTCTCCCCGGCTTGCTGGGCGCCTCCATTTACCAAATCAACATTGTCACTTCGCGCTGCGTGGCCTTCGGCCTGAATGATTCCGCCACCACGGTGCTCTATTATTCGCAGCGGTTGATGGAACTGCCCTTAGGCATGTTCACGATTGCCTTCGCCACGGTCATGTTTCCCAAAATATCGCTGCTCGCCGCCCAAAACGACCGCGATGGCATGGCGCGGACCTATGCCCAAGGGCTCCGGCTCATCCTCGCCGTCACCATCCCGGCGGCGCTCGGCCTCTTTGCGCTGCGCGAGCCGATCGTCAGTGTCTTGTATGAGCATGGGAAATTCGACGCGCAGTCCGTGGCGGAGGTGGCCCCGGTGCTCGCCATCAGCGCACTCGGCATTCCGTTCTTCTCCCTCGCTACTCTGGCCATCCGCGGTTTTTACGCGCAAAAAGACATGCGCTCGCCTGTTCTGGTGGCGAAAATTGATTTTTTTCTCAACATCGGGTTGACCCTGGTTCTCGCGGGCCCCTTTGGCGCCCGCGGCTTGGCGATGGCCAACCTCGCCTCTGCAATTTTTCAAGCTTTCATGCTGCAGCGCCTGCTGATCCATCGCGGCACGGCTCTCGCTCGTCCACCCATTGGTCGCGCAGCTATTGCCGTTGGCCTGGCTGGCGTCGGAATGCTGGCCTTTACGCTCGCCGGCTGGTGGGCGCTTCGTTCGGCATTTGGCATGGACAAGGCCGCCTGGCTCTTTCACATGCGCGTGGGCGACGTCGCCGCGGTCATCGTCCTCATCCCGGTTTCCATTATCGTCTATTTGATTTTTCTGCGTTTGGCCAGATTTGAGGAATGGCCACAGTTGCAGGAATTAATGGAGCTCTTCTTGCTGCGGCGGAAACGAACTAAAAATGCATCTTCTCGCCAGGCTTGAGGCTCAGGGCGAAGGCTTCCAATAAACGCACGCATTTTTCAATGTCCTCCAAATCCACGACTTCGCCGGGGGTGTGCATGTAGCGCAGGGGAATGCCCACGAGGCCGGTGGCCACACCGGCGCGCGCCATTTGCAAGGCGCGGGCGTCTGTCCCGGTGGGCATGGATTCGGTTTCAATCTGGTAGGGAATTTTATTTTTCTCGGCGCATTCGACCAATCGGTCGAAAACCAGCGGGTTGATATTCGGGCCGCGCGCGAAAATGGGGCCGCCGCCGAGTTTGTATTCGCCAAAACGCTTGTGGTCGGAGTCGGGACAGTCCGTGGCATGGGAAACATCCACGGCGATGGCGATAGTGGGGTTTACCGCGTAACCGGCGGTAATGGCGCCGCGCGTGCCGATTTCCTCCTGCGTGGTGGCAACGGACACCACCTTCGCCTTGAGCTTCTTGCGTCGTTCCGCCAGCCGCCGTAGCGTTTCGCAAACCACGTAGCAACCCGTCTTGTTGTCAAACGCGCGCGCCGCGCCGACACTGCCATGTAGCAGCTCAAATCCCACGTCATAAACTGCCGAGTCACCCAAGCGCACGCGCTTGAGCGCGTCTTTGCGGCTCTTGGCACCAATATCAATCCAGATTTGGTGGACTTCGGGCAGCGCTTCGCGCTCCTTCTGGTTCATCAAATGGATGGCGCGCTTGCCCGTGACGCCTTTGACGATGCCGTCCTTGGTCAAAATATTAACGCGCCGGCCGGAGATCACGCCGCGATCATGCCCACCCAGAGTGTCGAAATAGAGAAAACCGTCTTTATCCACGAACTTGATGATGAGGCCCAGTTCATCCATGTGCCCGGCGAGCAGCAGTGAAGGATTGCCGGAAGGATTGAGCGTGGCGATGCGGTTGCCCAAGGCGTCATTTTCGTATTCATCGGCCACGGGCCGCACGTAGCGGTCCACCACCGCCTGGGCTTCAAATTCCGACCCGGTGGGCGACCGGGCTTCAAGCAAATCAACGAGAAAGGGCGGGGGCGTATATTTATCAGACATGGCGGAGGAGAAATAAAAATTAATCGAAGACGAACCAGAGAAATTCGCTGTCGGCGCCGGCCTTGGCCGTGGGGCTGGGCTCGTTCTCGCAGGCGCAACCATCTCCAGGGGTGATTTTTACACCAGAGGGTTCCAGCGTTAGCGCGCCTTTGACCAATTGCAGCCAGCCGCCTTGTTTCGCATTCAGCGGCAGCGGAAGGGTTTTTCCTTTGGCCAAGGTCGAGGTGTATATGCGGACCGATTGCCGGATGGTCATCGCGCCCTCCGCGCCTTGTGGATCAGCGAGAAGTTTCAAACGATTCGCCCGTTCCTTTTCCGAATAGGTGAGTTCCTGGTAATTTGGCGTGCCGCCGGGGGCTTTCGGCATAAACCAGATTTGCAGCAGATGCGTCGTCGTGGTGGACGAAGGATTGTATTCGCTGTGGCGCACGCCCGTGCCGGTACTCATTAGTTGCACGCGGCCGGGAGTCACCTGCGCGGTGTTGCCCATCGAATCCTTGTGCTCCAGCGCGCCCTCGTCCACATAGGAAAAAATCTCCATGTCGCGGTGCGGGTGGAGTGGAAAGCCGCCGCCCGCACCAATTCGGTCATCATTCAGCACCCGCAGGCTGCGCCAGTGGACTTTCTGCGGATCGTAAAACTCGCCAAAGGAAAACGTGTGGTGCGAATCCAGCCAGTCGAGCTGGAATTGTCCGCGTTCCGCGGCCGGCCAAAGCGTGGGCATGGTTTACGAAGCATTGCATTTGTCCGCGTGAAGGCAAGCTGGTAACATCTTGGAAAGATGAGGCACATCCTTGACGGCGGCGGCGGAAATTGTTTAATCTAACCGGCTTGTGATGGCAACGGCCACCCGTTCCCGTCTCCACGCCAGAGTAGCTCAGGGGTAGAGCAGAGGACTCATAAGCCTTTGGTCGGCGGTTCAAATCCGCCCTCTGGCACCAATTTTTATTTCCCAACGCAAACGCAACGGATTAGCACTTAATAATCGGGAGCGATTTTTAATCTGCACTGTCATGTTAATTCAAGTCGGCGTTAAGCGACTGGATTTGGCTCGGAAAATGGGGGTTTTTCCCTCGGAGAATTTTGAAAAATTTATGTTGCGTTCACGCAACGCGCCCCCTTGAATGTCGCTCGTATGTCAAAAAAACCCGCTAAGAATTCTGCCTTCATGAAGCCGGTAACCCCGGACGATAAACTTGCCGCGGTCGTGGGCGCCACGCCCCTTCCGCGTACCGAGCTGACCAAAAAGCTCTGGATTTACATCAAGAAGCATGGCCTGCAAGACAAGAAGAACAAGCGCAACATCAATGCGGACGCCGCACTCAAGGCCGTGTTTAACGGTCGTGGGACGGTCAGCATGTTCGAGATGACGAAGCTCGTCTCCGGCCACCTCAAGTAAACCCAGGTTACGGTTTAGCTGCTTAAAGGATTGCCCGCCCGCCGCTGATTAAGCGGCGGGCGGGTGCTTTTACCCTCCCCGCGAATGGTCGTCGCGGGCAAAAATCTGCCTTTACACCTCATTGCCGTTGCGCAATGGTGGCAGTCTCAGTTCCTTACTCCCATGGGCAACCTCAAGAAAAAGCGGCGCTTGAAAATGAACAAGCACAAGCGCCGGAAACGCTCCAAAGCGCATCGCCACAAGAAGCGCTTGTGGGGTTGAGCGGCGTCTTCGCCCGCTCCACTCACTAATGCTACGGGCGGCTCCGCCGCTCGTCGGCTAACTTCTGCGCCTGCATGGAAAGCTCGGCGGTGAGAAACGCGTGCTCCTGGGTCATCGCTTTTTCTGTGCGATTCAGCACGTCCAGAATAAATTGCCCGAAAAACGGAAAACCGATTTTTCCCCGGCAATCAATGACTCGTTCGCCCTTTTGGTCCACGAGGTAAATTTGGTCCTGTTTTCCAGGCTGGTCGATTTCCATGTACTTGCGGACTTCGAGCATGCCCTCCGTACCGATGATGAAAAGCCGCCCATCGCCCCACGCGTGTGAGCCGGCGGGCGTGAACCAGTCCAGCCGGCAATAGCATGAGGCCCCGCTGTCGGTGGTCAACGATGCTTCACCAAAGTCCTCAAAGCCGGGTTTGTCCAGGTTGCCGAAATTGTCCACTCGCGCGAAATTGACCTTGGCCGCTTTGGCGCCGGTGAAGGCGAGGAACTGCTCAAACTGGTGCGAGCCGATGTCGGTAATGATGCCGCCGTATTTCGCCTTGTCAAAAAACCAGGCCGGGCGACTGGCCTTCGACAGCCGGTGCGGCGCGAGCAATAGTACCTGCAGCACACGGCCCACCGCGCCCTGCCGCACCAATTCACCCGCGTGCCAGGCGGACTCCACATGCAACCGTTCGCTGTAATAGACCATGTATTTCCGTTTTGTTTTTGCGACCGCCTTGCGCGCTTCGGCCAATTGCTCCAGCGTCGTAAAGGGAGATTTGTCCGTGAAATAGTCCTTGTCCGCAGCGAGTGTCTTCAGTCCGATGGCGCAACGTTTGCTCGGCACAGCTGCGGCAGTCACCAGGCGCACCTCTGGGTCATCGAGAATGCGCTGGTAGGAATCGGCAAGTTTGGCGGCGGGAAATTTTTGCAACGTTTGTGCGCACCGCGCCGGGTCGGGGTCGTAAACGTACTTCAGCGTGCCGCCCGCTTCGGTCAACCCATTGATTTGCCCATGGATGTGGCCGTGGTCGTAATAGGCCGCGGCAAAAACAAATTCACCGGGCTTGACGACCGGCTGGGGTTTGCCCTCCGGGGCGTAGTTGTGGCCTTCCTTGGCACTCATGGTTTAGTTGGTTTGGCGGGGCTGGCCGCAGCTTTCTTTTTCAATTCCTTCTCATACGCGGCGGCATCAAGTGGCAGCGTCACGGTCTGATTCACGAACGTCGAATACAGCATCGCATTGGACAGTTCCACCGAATGGATGCCCTCAGCGGCGGGCGCAATCAGCGGCGCTCCGTCGAGGATGGCATCCACAAAGTTCTGCAAAATTTCCACGTGCTGCCCGCCGGTGTTTTCGAACGCCGTGTCACGCTGCGTCGTCTTCGGAGCCTCAAAGCCCTTGGGGTGTTGCACGCACCATTCGGCGACGGGTGCCTCCGTGCGCGTCCATTTCAGGTTCAGCCCTTCAATGATGACTTTGCCGCGGTCGGCGGCGACTTCGAGCCGGTTCGTGCCGGGAGCTTCGCCGGTCGTGGTGATGAACACGCCTTGTGCTCCGTCCGCGTATTCCATGACGGCGGTGACACTGTCATCGACCTCAATCTTGTGGAAACGCCCAAACTGGCAAAACGCTCGCACGCGCGCTGGCTGGCCGAAGAGCCACCACCACAAATCCAGCTGGTGCGGACTTTGGTTGAGTAGCACGCCGCCGCCTTCGCCAGCCCAAGTCGCGCGCCAGCTGCCCGCGCCATAGTACGCCTGCGTGCGAAACCAGTCGGTAATCGTCCAATTAATTCTCCGCACTGCGCCGAGTTCACCGGTTTGAATTAATTTTCGCAAATGCCGGTAGCGCGGGTCCGTGCGCTGGTTGAACATCACCGCGAAAACCTGCTTGGGATTTTTGTGTGCCGCCAGCAGGCGCAGGGCGTCGGCCTTGTGCACCGAGATGGGTTTTTCCACCAGCACGTGCAATCCCGCTTGCAACGCGGCGATGCCGGAAGTCGTATGGTCAAAGTGCGGGGTGACTATGAGCACTGCGTCAACTTCACCGGAGGCAAACATCGCGCCGGGGTCGGTAAAAGCCTTTGCGGATGGGAAAGCCGCCAGCTTTTCTTTGTTCCGGTCGCTCACCGCCGCCAGCCGCACGCGCGAAATTTTACCCTCCAGCACATTGCGCGCATGCACCGCGCCCATGCTGCCCATGCCCAGAATACCGAGTCGGATGGAATTCATGGAAAATTGTTTAGGGCGCCAAACGCTCGATGGCCCACGCGCCACCGTTTTCGCGCCGATAGCGGAGGCGGTCATGCAGGCGGCTGGGCCGGCCCTGCCAGAATTCCCACACGCTTGGCGCGACGCGGAAGCCACCCCAGTGCGGCGGTCGTGGCACTTTCCCTTCCGGGTATTGGCGTTTCAACTCCGCCAGTTTTTTTTCCAGCTTCGACCGCGAAGTGATGACCGTGCTCTGCGCCGAAACCCACGCGCCAAGCTGGTTACCATAGGGTCGCTTGGCAAAATACTCCGCCGACTCCGCGTCCGAAACCTTTTCCGCCAAGCCTTCAATGGACACCTGTCGCTCCAATTCAATCCAGGCAAACAGCAGCGCCACGCGCGCATTGGCGGCGATTTCACGAGCCTTGCGGCTCTCAAAATTCGTGTAGAAAACCAGCCCGCGTTCGTCGAGCGATTTAAGCAGCACCACCCGCGCGCTGGGCCGGCCATCCGCGCCCACCGTGGCCAGGGTCATCGCATTCGGCTCGGCCAGGCCCGCTTTGGTCGCCTGTTCGAACCAGCGACCGAACTGCGCGAGCGGGTCGGGCGCCAGATCGGCCTGGTCCAACCCGGTCTGGGTGTAGTCGCGGCGAAAATCGGCGAGGTTCATGTAAACGTCTATTACGGCAAAAACCTCCGACAAAGCAAAATACAAATGCGATCGAATTTAGCGCCGAAGTTCGCATCCTCTCGTGAAATGAGAGTCGTGAAGAGGTTTAATTGGGAGATTAAAGAGAATGAAACAAAATCACCCGGCGAAGTATTCCAACTTCAATTCCCGAGCAATTGCCGTTTGCGGTTGGCGGGGAGGTCGGTTTGCATGAGCCATTGGGTGGCGGCGGCTTTGTCCGTCTTGAGCCAGTTGCGGGCGATGTTCTCAATGTCGTTGTTGCGCTGGTTCGGGTTTGAGACCTGGCTGACCCATTGTGCGGCGGTTTCGGGAAATTGGCTGGAGAGATTGTCCACATAGGATTGGACGGCGCCGTCGCGCGAGGAGTCCGCCGGAAGGGATTGAATCCATTGGCCGGCGGCGGCGGGGTCATTATTGGCCCAAATTCCCACCATGTAGGGAACGGCCAGGTTGCGCGTGTCGCCCGAGGGCAGATTCGCGATAAAGGCGGCGGCGCCTTCGGGAGATTCCTGCGACCAGCGGCGCAGTGCGGCGGCGCCCACGCTGTTACGGTCGTCACTCGACGGCAGTTGCGCGAGGATATGGATGGCGTCTTCGGGCGATTTTTGCGAAATGGTGTTGGCGTAACCGGCGAGGAAGGAATTTTGCTGGTCGCCGAGCGTGAGGGATTGGGCGTAGGCCAGCGCCGCTTGCGGGTCGTTCGTCGCCCAGCTCGAGGCGATGGTGCGAATATAGGGATTAGTCGCGCCATCCGGGGTCAGCGCCGCCGATGCGTCAAGCGCGGCCTGTGGGTTGGTTTGCGCCATTTGGCTGAGCGTGCTGGCATAAGCTTGCTGGCGGCCCTGAGAATCAGGTTGCTGCTGGAGCCAGGCAATTGCGCCCGCCGGGTCTTCTTTCGACATGGTGTTCGCAATGCCGACGAGCAAAGTGTCGCGCTGCTGGCTGGGTTGGAGTGAATTGGCGAGGTCGAGGGCGGCGGGCAGGTCGTAGTCGCTGAGTTTGGCGGTGATTTGGTCAAGTGCCGCGCGTTTGGCCGCGCCATCGGGCAGGGATTGTGCCCAGTCCACCGCGGCCTTGGGATCGGAGTCCACGTAATTTTTTGCGATGGCGGTCATGGTAGCGACCTGGGCGTTGCTCGGCGCCATGGCAGCGGCAAAGCCGGTGGCAGTTTTGGGGTCGATCGAAGCGAGCTGGCCGGCGACGTTGCCGACGATGCGGGCGTATTCGGTGTCCGAGTAGACGGATTGCGCGTAAGCGATGGCGCCTTTGATGTCTTGCTGGGCGAGTTGGGCGATGGCATTGGCCACCATGTTGAATTTGGCAGAGCTGTCGGGAAGGTCTTTGGTGTAGGCGAGCGCGGACTGGGGGTCGGCCAAGCACCATTGGCGAATCAACTGGGCTTGTGCGGCAGTTTTAAGCGTACCATCGGGAAGCTGGTCAACCCAGGCGCGGGCGGCGTTGACGTTGCTGTCAGCCCAGTTGGCGAGAATGGCATTGACCGCGGCGTTGCGCGCTGAGACTGAGGAAAGGGACATGGCGGCTTGGGCGGCAGATGCCGGGTCGGTGTCCGCCCATTGGGTGAAGACGTGCAACTGGAGCGTATCGCGCTCGGAAGAAGCGGGCAATGTACCAACCCACGTGAGCGCAGCCTGGGGGTCGGTGGCTGCGAGAGCCGTAGCAATGCCTTCGTAGGCCTGGGTGCGTTGCTGGCCGGGGGGCAATTCAGCGGCTTTGGCGATGGCCGTGGTGGGGTCGGCTTGGGCCCAAGTGGCAAAAATGGTTTTATAAACGCCGGCGGCAGTCGCCGGGCTGAGGCCGGCTTGCTTCATGAGGTTGAGCGCCTGTTCGGGGTCCGTACGGGCCACTTCGGGGATGACTTGCTCCAACGCCGAGGCGCGCAGACGCGGATTAGGCATTTGCAGCGCAAATTGCACTGCGGCGGCGGGGTCCAAGGCCGCCCAATTTCCCAGCACGGTGCTGATTGAAGTGTCGCGCAAACGCAAACTCGGCAGGCTTTGCGCGTAGGCCATGGCGTCCACCGGGGCCACACCGCTCCAAAGCACCAGCAAGCGGGAGCGCATGGGGTCTCGCGCGCTGGCGAGGGGAAGTTTGTCCACCTCAGCGAGCGCCTTGCGCATTTGTGCGGGGTCGAGCGTGGCGATGAAACTCAGCCATTTGGTGTAAGTGCTCGGTGAATAATTGGTGCCGACTTCCTTGACGATGGCCGCGATTTCCGCGTCGGTGTAGGTTTGTTTCGCGCCCATCGCGCGGGCCAGTGCGGAAGCCAAATCACCGCCGGATGCACCGGGCTTGTGCTTGGCTGCGGTCGGACTGGATTTCGGTTCCGAAGCTCGGGACGGATGCCCCAACCAGTAACCCGCGCCGATGGAGGCCAGGATGGTCAGCGTGTAAAGGAGAAGAATTTTTGCCTTCATGTTTTGAGGATAAGGTAAATTGGAAATGAAATGAGGTAAAAGGTTTCAAATGGACCTGGTGGCAACCTTATTTTTGCGCGGGGGCGTTGGGGTCGGGAAGAGCCTGAACGGTGGCGCGCAGGTGTTGCAAGGTGCCGATCATGCGCACGCCGAGGTTGCGCGAGTCTTTCTCCACAATTCGCCCGCGCACGACCAGCCAGATCCAGCCGTTGTCGCGCCTGAATCTGAAGCGCGTGGCGAAAAGTTCGGCCTGGTGATGCATGTGCTGGAGCATGTCGTGCTGGAATGTGGTCCGGTCCTCCGGATGGATGCCGTTTTGCCAATCCTGGACGGAGATGCCTTCGGGTCGTGAGGTCAGGCTGGTCAGTTTGCTAAAAATCTCATCGAAGCGGATTAGGCCGGAGGGGATGTTCCATTCCCAGACTCCCACTTCGGCCGCGGTAAGGGCTGAGCGAATGCGTTCCAAGGTCTCGCGAGTTTCAAGCAGGCTCGCGCGTCCGGTGGAGATGTCGTCCGCCACGACCATCAGCAGGCGTTCACCGCGCTCTTCGAAATAGGCGGCCTGTTTAGTCAGCAGCAGTTCGCGTTGACGGCCTTCGAAATCGGTGCTTTCGGCTTCCTCGCGCAAGACTTCGCCGAGGTTTTGCAGCAGGGTCAGCTCGCGCCCGCGCCAAAAAGCGTCGATGGAGCGCTGGTGCTGCCACTGGTCTTCTTCGCTGCCGCCGGCTTTGCCAAAGAATTGGAACCAGCGGCGATTGACGACCAGCGGCTTGTCGGTGATGTCTTTCAATAAAACCCCCAGCGGCAATTCATCGAGCAACTGGCGCAGAAAGCGCGCCTTCTGACGCTGCTGCAGTAATTCGAGCCGGCGCTCATCCGTGAATGCGGCGAGCAGGAGCGCGACCAGCCCGTGGAAGGCCAGAAATGCCCAAGCGGGCAGGAGGATGGATATTTCTCCGTTGGCGGCGAAAGGGCCGAGGCCTTCATTCGCGCACAACGCGGTGAGGATGCCCACCAGCAGATTTGCGAGGGCGGCTCCGGAGGTTCCAAATCGCCATGCCGTCCAAAATACACACGGTAGCGCCGCATAGGCCAGCGGGTAGCGTATTTGATCCCCATTGGTTAGATTTTGAAACATCACCAACAGGCTGCCCACGAGTAGGATGTTCACCAGCAGCCATTCGCGCACCCGCGCCGGATTCCAGCGGTGGAAATAATCCGCGCCCAATGAAAATAAAAACGGCGCCATCATCAACACGCCCGTCCAACCGGCGAGCCATTGTGCGAGCAGCGTCTTGAACATTTCTCCAAAATCACCGCCAGAAAGTGCGTGAGGCGAAAGGGCCAGGCCCAATGAGGTGATAATTGCCGCCACCGGCCCACCCAGCACAGACAAGGTCAGCACGTCCGCCGCACTGCGCAACCGGGCATTAAAACCAGTGACCGCAAGCAACGCACGGCCCGCGGCGGCCCCACCCACCAACCCGAAGCCATAGAGCGGAGCACCCACCCAGCCTAAGTGGCGCAATGCCCCGCTCGCCGCCCCAGCCACAAACACCACCGGCCAGGTCTTCCAGCCATGCTGCCACATCACTGTCAATGCCGCGGCCAGGCCAAAATTGAGCAGCGGAAAATGCTCGTGCTCGGGGACTGTGCCCCGCGCCCCAGCCTGATCCAAAATCGTCACCAATAAAAATGAGGTCAGGATCCAAAGGTAGGGAATCGACCCCGCGGTTAATACCGCAGGTTGTCCATCGCCAGTCGGCTTGGGGGTGTCGGGCATAAGTTGAGTTTCACCATAAAATCACTCAAGACCGCCCATTTGCCGACACAAAAATTCACCCTCGTCGTATGGCCACGCCACCGAGCCGGCTGGTGACGTAATGCTGGAGCTGGGTCAATTCCTGGGGTGAGCGGTTACGCAGGATTTCCTGGATGCGCTCCAAAAAGTCTTTGGGTTGGTAATTAGCCGTTTCCAATAGAAAGAGGATGAGCGCCTCGCGGTGGATTTGGTAGGTGCGCCGGCGTTCGCGCCCCTTGCGCGCGCGGGCGTTGTTCTGGTGACCAAGGATCTTTTGGTTGTCGAAGGCATCGCGCACAAACTGGTCCGTGCGCCCGATGACGGAAGCGACCTCCTTGGGCGAAAACCACTGCTGGCCGGGCGGCAACATGAACTCGAAATGCTCAGGGCCGTTTTCGTGGGCGATATGCATGGCGGGCAGGGGTTGAACAACCCCGAGGCGGCGCCGATCGGGGTGTGGGTTGAGGGAGGTATGTAAAAAGTGTTTGTATAAATGGGTACTTTATCCTATCATGTAATTTTTCCACAAGTCAAATAGAAATTTTCCATGCACCCCTCTGTTCCTGTCTCGACTGCGGCTTTTGCCCGGCGCTTCCGCCTGCTCATGGGCTACCACAACTTCACGTTGCGCGACATCGCCAGTGCGACGAATAACGCAGTCTCCACCGTGGGTGCGTGGAAAAACGGCAGGGTGCCAACCGAAACGCAGACGCTTAAACGGCTGGCGGGGGTCTTCCAGGTTAGCGTGGAGTATTTGCTGGAAGGGTGCGATTCCAACTGGCCCGGAAGGCCAGCTCGACTGGCTGATGACGCCGCCGGGCGCATTCTCGAGGATTTGGACATCCTGCAGTGGGCACTAAAAAGTGAAAGCTCTCGACGGGCATCCGAGCCCACGGTCAAAGAACGCGAAAGGTGCGGGCGGGTGAAAGCCTAGCAGATCGAAGCGCCATCCGGTAGTGCACCGTTGGCTGCGTTGGCTAGGATTGATGAGTTGGCTAGGTTTGATGCGTTGGTTGGGTTGGCTGCGTTGGATGCGTTGGGAAGAAGCGGTCTTCAGGAAAAACCACTTTAACGCGAGGGCAACAGACCTTCTTTTTGCAGCCGGGCAAACAGCGCCAGAGCCGAGGAAGCCCGATTCATAATATACAGATGCAATCCCGGAACTTTTTTTTGCACCAGCTCGCGGATTTGCGCGTCCGCCCACTCGACCCCCGCGGCCTCGGTGGCGGCGTCCTGGCCAGTCAGCGCTGATAGTTTGATTACAAGTTTCGCCGGATAAGTGGCTTTGCAAAAAGTTGTGAATCTCTCCACCTGGGCGTGGGAAAGCGCTGGCAGGATGCCCGGCACGATCGGCACGATAATGCCCGCTTTTCGGCATCGTTCGACGAATTTGAAGTAAACCGAGTTGTCGAAAAAGAGCTGGGTCGTGATAAAGTCCGCCCCGGCGTCCACCTTGGTCTTCAAATTGATTAAGTCGACCTCCGGCGACGGCGCTTCGGGGTGGGTTTCCGGGTAGCCGCCGACACCGAGGCAAAAATTGGGGTAGTGCTGACGAATGAAGGCCACCAGTTCGCTGGCGTGGCGCAAGCCGTCGGGATGGGGTTTGAATTCCGCTTCGCCTTTTGGGGGGTCGCCTCGTAACACCATTAGATTACGGAATCCAGCGTCGCGCAATCGATCCAGCACGGCGCGAAGTTCCGCGCGCGTATGGCCGACACAGGTTAAGTGTGGCATGACCTCAAATCCAAAACGGTCGCGCAAAATGAGTCCGTATTCCAGGGTGCGTTCACGCGTCGAGCCGCCGGCGCCATAGGTGATGGAGACGAAATCGGGCTTATACGGCGCCAATTTCTCCGCGGTGTCGAGGATTTGACGCGCGCCTTCCGGGGTCTTTGGCGGAAAAAATTCGACCGAGACCAGTGGCCGACCAGCGCCGAGCATGGCCGTAATCGGCTTACCGAGAGGGGCGGCAGACATACGCATCAAAATATACGGATATGTTGATGCGTGTAAAGGAGATTACCGCACGTAAAACTTGCTGCTGTTGAAAATTACCGGGCCGATTCAGGTTAAAAACGCAGGTTGGGGAAGACGTTGCAATCGAAAAAGATTCGATTTCGCCTTTCGCCGCTTCTACTCGCGCCGCCAACCAAGTCGGTTGGTCTGTGGAGGATGGGCGCCTACGTTCGTGTTAGCGGTGGGAAAAAATCGACGCGGCAAAATATTGATCTGAAGTGCGCAGGCGGCGGCTGACTTCACGGGTAAGATTTACCAGTAAAGTCGTGTAAATACTTGGATCGAGTTTGGCCAGGTCAGAATGGTCGAATGCGAGTACGACGCTGTCCGAATTGGCGATGGCCGAAGCTGGGCAAGGGTGCGGATCCAGCAGCGCCATTTCACCGAAGGTGTGGCCAACTTGGAGCGAAGCGATTTTTACTTCATGTTCGCCCTCGCGCGAAACCACCTGCTTGAAAATATCCACGCCGCCTTGTTCGATGAAATAAAACGCGCCATTCGGTTCACCCGCCGTGATGATGCGTCCGCCGCGCGGCCATTGTCCAATCCGAGCGAACCCAAGTAACTCCTGGAGTTGTTCATCGGAAAGTCCGGCGAACAAACGAGATCGTTTGAGGTTGGCGGGATTAATGTCAATTTTGTCTGGGGCAGGCATAGTCCGTTACACCACGCGTGAGCATGGGGAGAGCGGATTTAACTCTACCACATTCGCCTAAACACTGTCTTTAGGGGTAAATTTTAAAAACGATTAGGATTCAAGCCTAGCCAAATACTTCTGGGACTGAATTGCCACCCGAAGATCAGTTCTGAGCGACCACTAGATTCGTCGCTCGCTCTCGACCCAGCGCACTGCCTCGCGAATAAGTGCGGTCGCATTCTCAATGCCGAGTTTTTCTTTGATGTGTTCACAGTGCGCTTGGACAGTCTTGAGGCTGATATGCAATTCCTGGGCAATCCGGCGATTTTCATGGCCCTGTCCAATTAAGCGAAAAACTTCGAGTTCACGGTCGCCCAGCTGTTCGATGGCCGGCACGCCCTGCTCCATTTTGCGCCCGACGTACTTTTGCGCGATAAAGTTCGTGAACGACTCGCTGACATAAAGCTGGCCTCGTAAAACCTGGCGAATGCCATCAATGACTTTGCCTGTGGATTCGCGTTTCATCACATAGCCGAGCGCTCCGGCGCGCAGCGCCCGTTCGGCGTAGTACGCTTCATCGTGCATCGAGAGCACCAGCACCCGCGGTGGCGGCGTGAGGGTCTGCAAGAGCTTGATCAACTCCAGGCCGGACTCGTGACGCAAGGCCAGATCCACCACGACGACTTCCGGTTGCAAACGGGAAATGTCCGCAAACGATTCATTAATCGTGGAACCTTGCCCGCAGACGCACAAATCACCCTGCTGCTCGATGAAGTTGGTCAGCCACTCGCGCGCAAACGCATGGTCGTCCACCACATAAACCCGCGTTCTCGCGGCGGTGGTCGGCGGAATTTTCAGGAATGAAGGGGTCTGGCTGGTCATATGGAGATGGCGGTGGAGGGATACCGGCACAAAATCAGCGTGCCACCTTCCGGCGGCGTTTCAATGGTGAAATGTGCGTTGATGATGGCCGCGCGGTGGGCCATGATGCTCAAGCCAAGTCCCTGGCCGCGTCCATTTGGCGCCGGCAATCCGATGCCGTCGTCGGAAATGCTCAAAATCACGCCATGGTTTTCCGCCGTCAAGGTAATTTCGATGGCGCGGGCGCGCGCGTGACGGGCCGCATTGCGCACCGCCTCTTGCGTGATGCGGTAGAGATGCGTGGCGACGCCATTTTCCGTCAGCTTGATTTCTCCATGATTGCGAAAAACGCAGGCGAGATGAAATTGAGCCTCGGTGGAGCTGGCTAATTCGGTTAACTCCGCCACCAGGTTTTGCCGTTCTATCTCAGCCAGCAAAAGCCCTTTGGCCAAACCGCGCGTCTGTTCAATCGCTTGTTCCACGAATTCAACCAATTTGCGGGCGTCGGCCGCCTCGCTGGCCCGTCGGGAAGTCAATTTGTCCGCGAGAATTTTTCCGGCCAGAGCCGTGCCGGTCAAGTATTGCCCCAATCCATCATGCAAATCGTGCCCAATGTTGCAGCGTTCGCGCTCACTGATATCGAGGACCACTTTTTCCAGTCGTTCGCGTTCGGCGATTTCCTGGGTTAATGCCTCCGTGCGTTTGCGCACCCGTACTTCCAGTTCGTCATGCATTTCCTGCAGCTTGCTGTTTTTGGAAATGAGGGTCGCTAGCAGGCTGATCACCACCAGGTAAGTCATCAGCACAATCAACGAATTCCACCACGGCGCGAATGGGTCGTGGTAGTGCGCCCCGGTGGCGAGGTCCGTGTACAAGGATATGGTCATGCTGGCGAAGGCCGTCACCACCCCGGCTACCCAGCCCATCGTCAGCACCGCGATCGTCACCGGCAGCAAATAAAAAAACATGACCGAAATTTCGTATCCCGTGATGTAATCAAGCCACCCGATGATCAAAAGCAGGGCGGCTACTACCATCAACCAATACATGCGGGTAGCACGCAGCGCAGGCATGTTCGGAACGGCGGACAACCACGCCGAGAGTTGACCTCGTAATTGTTCGGGCTTTTTGGGTAATTGCTTGGGCATGTTGTAACGCTAATCCCATTTCACTGGCCCTAAAAGGCCACTGAGGCGAGCTTGGAAAATGAAGGCATTATTCGGAATGGCCCCAAGCCGTTCAATCGGACAGTCAAACGAAAAATCCGGCAATGGCTCGGAAGAAGTGACCGACCCGCCAAAGCCTTGGTCGCGCAATATCATAATCTCAAAGTCGAATTGGTCAGTTTTTACGCTGAACTAAAGCTCGGGGTTTTTCCTTGGACTCTCTATGCCTTATTAATGATTGCGCGGTACATAGTTTGTATTTTTAATGAATATGATGAAGGCAGGTTCGAACAATAAATTTACCCTTTTTCGGCGGATTTTTCTCGTCGCGGCCATGGTGGCGGCCTACCTGCTCGGCAAGAGTCAGGGTGTAGTCACGGTCCAAAATGCGGAGTCTAAAAGCCTCGAAGCCAAAAAAACAGTGCCTGGAACAATCGGTTCCCATCTCCCGGCGAACGCGAATGTCAAAGCAACCGCCGACGATATTCAAAAGATGCTGGCGGAACTCGCGAGCCTGCCTCCGGGGCCGAAAGCTCTGGCAGCTTATCGAAGTGCGTTTGAGCACCTGGCCATGCAGAACGCGGCCAACGGTCCAATCGCAGCGGCGGCGGCGCTGGCCTTGCCCGATGGGCCGGATCGTATCGCGGCTTTGCGCGGAGTTGCGGCCGGCTGGGCCATTTCCAATCCACAGGCAGACTTGGCTTGGGCCAGCCAACTTCCCGCCAGTGATGGCGATGTGCTCAAAGAAGCCTTGATCGATGCCGGGCGCTCCCAGCCCGCTTTGGCGGCGCAATACCTGGACAAATTGACCGATGCCTCCGGTCGAAACTCTGTCATTAGCTCGTTAGCGGAGGCCATGGCGCAAAATGACCCGTCGGCTGCCCTGGGTTTCATCGACAAGGTCGCCACCGGTGTTACCTATGACAATGCCCTGCAAAACATTTTTTCCAACCTGGCCCAACATGACCCGCTCAGCGGGGTGGCCGCACTCGCCAATTTGAGCGACCAGCGCGATCGCAATGCGGTCATTACCGAATTGGCCAAGAGTTGGAGTAGCACCGACCCGGTGGCGGCTTTTAAATGGGTGGAATCACTGCCGGATTCCGATGGCATCGCCCGCGATGCCGCTTTGACCGCCAGCATCGGCAGTTTGTCAAAAAACGATTTGGCGTCCACCCTGGCGTTGGTGAAAAATTCCAACGACCCGGCGCTTTTGGCGAAAACGGCGCCAACGCTTGCCCAGGCGATGGCCAAATACGATGTGCCAGGAGCCATGGCCTGGGTGGACGGCCTGCCCAATGGAACGAGCAAGGACCAGGCGGAAAGCACCGTGTTGGTGGCTCTCGCCCAGTCGGATTTTCCGGCCGCCTGGAAGAATGCCACCAACCTGCCCAGTGGCAGTGGTCGCGATGGTGCGATGGAAAGCATCGTCACCACGCTGGCTAAAAACGATCCGGCGCAAGCCGCCAGTTTGCTGAACGAGTTTGGTTCGGAAGCGGCCAGCCTAAGCGCCACGGCAACGGTGGCGGCCAACTGGGCGAAGGAAGACCCGCGGGCGCTGTCGGAATGGGTCAACACGCTGCCGACGGGTGACCAACGCGACACGGCGGTGGTGCAGATGGTTTCGGTCCAGGCTGGCACCGACCCCGCCACTGCGCTGGCGTGGGCCAACTCCATCGGAGATAGCCGTACCCGCACCGCGCAGCTGCTCAGCGTCGTCCGGAAGTGGGGCAACACCGATCCGGCGGCGGCGGCCAATGCGGTGCAGTCGCTTAACCTGCCCGATAATATGCGGAACAACTTCATGATCGAACTGGTAAAAACCAAGGGATCCTCCAAGTAAACTCGTCTGCATCGTGTTCATTTTTAGGTTTCCATAATGAAAATTTTTTCCCGCAACGGCATTGGGCAATTTATTTTTTTCCTGCTTGCGGTAGGATCAACCTACTGTATCGGCCAATGGCACGGGCGTCTGCAAGCGAGTATGGATGCTGAAAACCGGGCCTCCTCCCAGCGGGTAAAAATAAATGCCGGTCAGCCATCGACGGCTGGAGGGAAAACCCTGACTTTGGACGAAACCCGCCAGCGACTCCTTGATATCCTGGCGGGGCACTTGCCCGAAGCCATGAAGAATAAATGGGATTATTTAGACATGCTGAAAGAAATCGACCCGGCAGAAATCCCCAGTTTGATTGCGGCACTCACTGCCCAGCCCGCCAGCAGGGACAAGAATGCCATGATCACCGCCCTGCTGCGCAATCTCGCAGACACCAATCCAGATGCGGCACTCTCACTTGCCGAAAAATTTACCGACCCCGCCCTCCGCACCCAAGCCCAAGTAAATATACTGGCGGAAATTGCCCTCGTCGACCCCCAGCAAGCATTGACCGCCCTCGCGAAGTTACCCCCGGGCAGTGCTGCCTTGATGGCTTATGCAGCGATATTTTCCACCTGGGCTCAACAGAACCCGGCGGAAGCAGCACTGGCGGCCTTGAACCTTCCGCCGGGCACACAGCGCGACAACGCCTTGGGCGGCGTGGCCCGGGCCTGGGCAATTTCCGATCCCGTGGGAGCATTGAATTGGGCGCTCAGCCTGGCTCCATCCGAGGCCGGCGCGGTTAAAGCCGTCATCATGACCGTGGCCCAATCCGATCCGCAACTCGCCGCCGCCAACCTGGATAAACTGACGGATCCCGCTGCCCGCAACCAAGCCATTGGTGTTATCGCCAATAATCTATCCAGAACTGACCCCGCTGGTACTCTCGCCTGGTTGCAACAAGTCGCCACGGGTTCGACCTACGACGAAGCCGTCAAAAACATCTTTTCCAGTTTTACCGGTTCACGTTTGGCGGACGGTGCGGCCCTCTTGACCCAAGTTACCGATCAGGCGGACCGCAATTCCATCATCGCAATTCTGGCAAAAAACTGGGGAAGCAGAAACCCCGCAGATGCCTTGGCCTGGGTGACCACTTTGCCCGAGACTGATGGTGATACTCGGACGACGGCTCTGCTCTCAATCGTGACCAATTGGGGGAAAAACGATCCGGCGGCGGCTATTCAGTACATCCAGAGTGCCGCCGACCCATCGGTCTTTCTACCGGATGCCCCGGCGCTGGCCAAATCTTTTGCTGCTTCGGATCCCAATGCAGCCTTTGCCTGGGTCAGTAGCTTGCCCGATGGCACGGCCAAGGATCAAGCAGTCAGCAACGTGCTGGCGACTCTCGCACAATCGGATTTTCCGTCGGCTTGGACTGATGCGCTCGCCCTTCCGGATGGTGCTGGCCGCAACGCTACAATGGTCAGCCTGATTGATGTAAAAGCCAAACAGGACCCAGCCCAGGCCGCCGCCATGCTCGATCAGTTTTCCACCACCGACGCTCCATTTCAAAACGCATCCCGCGACGTAACCTATGCCTGGGTTCGACAAGATCCGCAGGCCGTGTCCACGTGGATCAACACTCTGCCGGATGGAGCGGAACGCAATGGGGCCATCATCCAGATGGTCAATTATGAAGCAACCAAAGACCCGACCGGTTCGCTGACTTGGGCCAACTCGATAACCTGGCAACAGGGCCGCATCAATGAAATCCAGCGGCTTTTTAACGAGTGGGCCAAAACCGACCCCGAGGGAGCGCTCAACGCCCTGCCCAGCGCCAATATACCCCAAGCCCAACGCGATGCTTTGCAGCAAAAAATCAATCAACTTCGAGTTACTGCAAAATCTCCCTAGTTCGTTCATCCGAAGCTTGCCAATTTTGTCCTGGGATTCAAATCCCGCATCCCAATACCAAACGCCGATGAAAAAAAGATCCATAATCACGTTAATCTTGGTTGTTGCCACTCTGCTATCGAGCCTCGTCCGTGTCTCCGCCCAAGCCACTCCGTCTACGCCGAATGGATCAATAATTGCTGTGCCCTCCGCCACGACTGGTCAACCTGTCCTTGTGCTGAAAACACCGAAGGAAGCAGCCGCCGCAACTTTGGATTTGATCAAAATCACTCAGGCAGACACCGACTTCGTGGGGCCAGGGCAACACCCGGGTCTTGTGGCTGATCTCGCCACGCTGCAAGACGCTGCCAACAACGTAATCCAAGACGACGGGAAAGATGCGGCGGCCACCGCCAGCCTGGTCAGTAAATTTTTGACCGCAATTAATACCAACATCTCGCGGGTCAAGGGCATCGCGAATCGTGACACGGAAACGCCGGTCTCAAAAGCCAAGTGTCGCGCGCTGCAAATGCAGTTGACCGCCATTCGTCTCTCTTTCCATCCGGATGCGCCGGCCAAAACATCTTCCACCAGCGCCCCCAACCCGAATAGCAAGATGGTCATGCCCAAGGCGATTTCGCCCGCGAATCCAGCGGATACGAGCTCCTCCGCGCCTCTCGACGCTTCGACAAATAACTCGGACACCACCACCAGCCGACTGGAGACGACACAAAAAGCATTAAAGAAGGCCCTTGCCTCCATCAATAAAGCCGCCACCGCCAACCATGGTGGATTTATCGAACAAACAAGAGCAGATACAACTTTGGCTGTCGCCGATGTGGCGGCGGCTTTGACGTATGTAAAAGATCATCCCGAAATTGATACCCTGACGCCAGGCATGGTGCCAGCGGATCGGCCCAAGTTCACGCTGGTCTCGATTCCGAGTTATGACATCGGCGCCGATGGCAAAGGGAAAAGCCCCTATGCTGACGCGACCGTCGATTCCTTGGATGCCGCGCTCCGTCCTTTATTTGATGAACCAAAGGGCGATAAGCCTGTTTTACGCTTGGGAGACATTGGCGGCAACCGTGACAAACTTATCGCCGACATCAAACAAGCCCTTGCCGACCTCATTGCGGCGTTTGATTTTGCCCACAATCGCGCCACCACTTCCGCCCCGGCACCCGCGACGTCATCAACTCCCTTACAAATGGTCGGGGTGGTGGGATTCGAACCCACGGCCTCTACGTCCCGAACGTAGCGCTCTACCAGGCTAAGCTACACCCCGCTGGATTGCCGTATTCCGGACCAAGCTGGAAATATCGGCGCAAAGTATCTTCATACCGCATACGGTCATCAGTGGACAAGCGCAAAAGCGCACGAAGTTTTTTGCTGAGATTACCTCAACAACGCCGTGGCTGACCACAACACCGGACCGTTGCCGTGCAGCACGTCAGAACTGTGCAGTTCGTCGGGAGTATTATCCTTGGTGCGGCTGAGGTAATACTGCACGCCATCGCCTTGGGCCGCCGTCCATTTGTTGGTGCCCACACAGACATTGGCAATGTTTCCTTCCTTATCAATCAACTTGACCAAACCGAGCCAGGCCTTGCGCGCGGCGGGGCCGTAGGTTGGGGCGTCCAGCCAGCCGTTCTTGACCCCGGTGACGAAGGCAAACGTAAACATGGCGGAACCGGAACTTTCGCTCCAGTTTGCCGGGTCGGTATTGTCGATGAGTTGCTTCCACAAACCGTCGTCGCCCTGGTATTTCAGCAGGCCCGCCATCATTTTTTTGTAGCCGGCGAAGATTTTGGCGTATTGCGGATGGTCGGTGGGCAGATTACGCAGCAACTCGGTCAGGCCGGCGGCCACCCAACCGTCTCCCCGGCTCCAGTAGAAATTTGCGCCATCCCCGTGATAAAATAAACCGGTGGGCTGCTGCAACCGGTCAAGGTAAACAGAGAAAGTCAGGGCTGTGCGGTCGAGGTATTTTTTGTCCTTGGTTGCACGGTAGGCCTGCATTTCCACCAACGGCAGCATATAAAGATCGTCCACCCAGAAGCGACTGTCTGTAGACAAGCCATCATCCCGCGGGTTTTCCCACTGGCGGTCGGCAAAACTCCGACCCAGATCCAGATAGCCCTTCACCCCGGTGAGCAGGTAAATTTCCAGCGGCACCGCGCCAAAAACATGCATATCCACGCTGGGTGCGCTGGAAATGTGCGCCGCGCCTTCTGGGGAGGAAAACATTCCGAATTTATTGACGAGTTTGTCCCGCAAGGCATTGTTTTTAGCCGCCTCGGCATAAGTCAGCGAGCCATACCAGGCGATGACTTCGGGGTAGATGACAAAATTTCCCCGACGCGGATCGGTCTCGTAGCGTAATTGCCGACCGGCGAAGTTTTCGGCGACCAGCTGGCCGATGTCCTTCGGGTCCGTTCCCGCCGGCCAGTCGGAGAAATATTTGGCCAATTCTTCCTTGGTGGGTGGCACAATCGAAATCTTGGCCGGTGCATCCTTGGTCGGGGCAGTGACTGCCGAGGTGGATTTCGCACCATCAGGCACGGATTGGGCCAAAGCGCAAATTGCCACATTGGCGAAAAACGCCATCGCAAAAAATAGATTTAGGGCAATTCGAAAGAGAGCATTCATGGGGATGGGCAATCTCCCGCTTTGGCCCGGCACGGTCAAGGGGAAATACCATAAGCCGGACCTTTCCCTGCTCTGCACGCAGTCTTGATCAAACGGGGTTTGTCCTTCATGATTACTCTACCTGTCTCCGTCTAACGCTCGATACCCCATGAATATCCTGTATGTCATCCGCCAGCGCCAACGCGCGCTCCTCGGGGTTTTTCTGGTGGTCGCCGGTGGTTATTTTATCTATTCGGCGGTGTTCACGCGCGAATACACGGCTTTTGCGCAGGTGTCGGACTACAATTCCCGCGCCAATGGCACTGTGCCCCGGGTTGGCAGCGACTCCCCTTATCTGGCCCCGCTTCGGTCAGACACATTGGTGAAAAAAATCGCGGCCGATTTGAAAGATGAAGATCGCCGGCGTCTCTCCGCGCCCTTCACTCATTGGCTGCATTGGGGGCCCGGTGCTGGTCCCGTTGAAATTCTGCTGGAAGGCCGGCGGTTGACCGCGGCGGAAGGGATGGTGGACGTCGGATTCCAGCATCCTGACCCAACGATGGCCGCGCTCATCGCGAATGCCCTGGCCGACGAATTCGTGCGTGAAAGCAACGCCGGCAAGGACGAGCGTATGCACCAGAGCCTTGCGGAGATTGAATCGAAAATCACCGCCCAGCGCAACAAGACCGAGAGCATCCGCAAGCAAATGGAAAGCCTCAGCACCCAATATAACATTGTGGACCTCCATTCGGGCGCTGGCAACGTCTACCTCGCGACCATTGCGGACTTGAACAAGCAAGTCACCCAATACAAAACAACCTTGGACATGTTGCAGCAGTTTCGTCAGCAGGCGCTCGACCAGGCCGCCGCCAAAAAACCCCTTTGGGAAGTCAGTTTTATTTCCAGCCAACCCAATGTCGCTAAATTGATTGCCAACGCCCAAGTTCAATCCAATCACGTTCAGGATTTGCGCAACCAGGGTTACCAGGAAGAGGCCCCGGCGATGACGGATGCAAAGGCCAACGTGGACGAGGCCATGAGGGAATTAAACGCCGGTGTTCAATCCGTCGTTGCGCAATTGGCCGCGGACATACAAGCGACCTCCGATAATTTCACCCAGGCTTCCAAGCGGCTCGACGATATGAAGCGCAAAAACCAGGAGCTGGCCAGCGCGCTTACGGTCTACGATGGTTTGAGCAAGGAACTTAACACCGCCAACGCGATGCTTTCCGACATCGAAGTTGCCGTTTCCGAAGCCGAGACCAAGTTTAATTTGACCGACCCAAATTATATCGTGCTCGCGCGTGCCGAGCTCCCGTCCAGCGCGGACGCCAAGCCTTGGGGTAAGATAAGCCTGACGGGCCTCGGGTTGGGCGCGGGTAGCAGCCTTATGGCGCTCCTTGGTTTCGCCATGTTCCGTCCGCCGCCCAAGCAGGAGCGCGAGGAATACGAACGCCGCCGCCGCCGCCACCGTCATTTCCATTCCTCCCGGCATCGCTCCAGTTCCAGCTCCGAGTCCTCCAAAAGTTCCTCGTCGCGCCGCCGTGACTGATTTCGGCTTGAACATTAAGCAAATGAGCCGATTTAGCTGAGGCCATCATGAGCGACAATCAACCCACGACTTCTCACGCCGCGCTGCTTAAATGGGTCGGTAAAATGACGGAAATGTGCCGGCCGGATGCGGTCCGGTGGTGTGATGGCTCGGCCGCTGAGGCCGACAAATTGTTTGCGGAAATGGTCAAAAGCGGCATGGCCATCAAGCTCAACTCTGCGAAACGGCCCAATTGCTACCTCTTCCGTTCGGACCCGCGCGACGTCGCGCGGGTGGAAAAGCGCACCTTCATTTGCTCGGTCAGCAAGGACGACGCCGGCCCGACCAATAATTGGGAGGAGCCGCGGGCCATGCGGCACAAACTTACGGACATGTTTACCGGCTGCATGGTGGGCCGCACGATGTACGTCATCCCGTTTTCCATGGGGCCGGTCGGTTCGCCGCTCGCGCATATCGGCGTGCAAGTTACCGATTCGCCCTACGTCGTCGTCAACATGCGCATCATGGCGCGCGTCGGTCAGGCGGTGCTTGACGTGCTTGGCACCGATGGCTTTTTCGTGCCCTGCGTGCATTCCGTTGGCCAGCCGCTCGCGCCCGGCCAAAAAGACTCCCGCTGGCCCTGTAATCCGGACAACACCTACATCGTGCATTTTCCCGAGGAGCGCAGCATCGTTTCTTACGGCTCGGGCTATGGCGGCAATGCATTGCTGGGCAAAAAATGCCTCGCGCTGCGTATCGCCTCCTGTATGGCGCGCGACCATGGCTGGCTCGCTGAGCACATGCTCATCCTCGGCGTGGAAAACCCCGAGGGCGAAAAAACCTACGTCGCCGCCGCTTTCCCCAGCGCCTGCGGCAAGACGAATTTCGCCATGATCATTCCGCCCAAGGAAATGAAGGGTTGGAAGGTCACCACCGTGGGCGACGACATTGGGTGGATAAAACCCGGCGCCGATGGCCGGCTCTACGGCATTAATCCTGAGAACGGTTTCTTTGGCGTCGCCCCGGGCACTTCCGCCGAAACCAATCCCAACGCCCTGGCCTCCTGCGCCAAGGACACCATTTTCACGAATGTCGCTCTCACGGACGATGGCGACGTGTGGTGGGAAGGGCTGACTCCACAACCTCCGGCGCATCTTATTGACTGGACCGGCCAGGACTGGACGCCCGGCTGCGGGCGGGTGTCTTCGCATCCCAATTCGCGTTTCACCGCCCCGATTGCGAATTGCCCCTGCCTCGATTCTGCCGTCAACGATCTCAATGGCGTGCCCATCAAGGCCTTCGTCTTTGGCGGTCGCCGCATGAGCGATGTGCCGCTGGTTTATCAGGCCTTCACCTGGAGCCACGGCGTCTACCTCGGTGCGACCATGGGCTCCGAGCAGACCGCCGCCGCTGAAGGCAGCATCGGCACTCTGCGCCGCGACCCGATGGCTATGCTCCCGTTTTGCGGATACCACATGGCCGACTATTTTCGCCACTGGCTCAAAGTCGGCAAGCACCTCGAGGAAGCCCCGCGCATTTTCCACGTCAACTGGTTCCGTAAGGATTCTTCTGGAAAATACATGTGGCCCGGCTTTGGCCAGAACATGCGCGTATTGCGCTGGATTGTCGAACGCGCCAACGGCCGCGCCTTCGCCAAGGAAAGCCCCCTCGGCTGGCTCCCGCGTTACCAGGACATCGACTGGCGCGGCCTCAATTACACCAAGGAAAAGTGGGACGAACTCATGTCCTTCGACCGCGCCCGCACTGCCCACCAAACCCTCGCCCACGAGGAACTCTTCATTTCCCTCTTCGACCACCTGCCCAAGGAAATGATCTTCGAACGCGAGCTTTTGCTCTCGCGGTTGTAAGGAGTGGGGGGCAATTTTTGGTTAGCATCCGGCGGGAAAGCCGTGCATCCTCGGCGGCAGCAAATTTCGTATATGCCGCTCTCCATTCTCCTCAACGGTTACAAAGGCCGCATGGGCCAGGCCATCCTCGTTGCTTCTCACGGCGTGGGCGTGGATATTGCCCGTCGGCTTGATACGGGCGACGCGCTTGATGCCTCCGCTTTTGCCGGTGTGAAAGTGGCGGTGGACTTCAGTTCCCATGAGGCCACCGCGCCCCTGGTCCGGCTCGCCGCGGCGCAGAAAATTCCCGTCGTCGTTGGCACCACCGGCCACACGCCGGCCGAGCGCAAGGAAATCACCGCATTGGCGAAAAAAATCCCCATTGTTTGGGCCGGCAATTATTCTGTCGGCGTGACGCTGCTCAACTTTCTTGTGCAGCGTGCAGCGAGCATCCTTAATTCGGGCTACAACGTCGAAATCCTGGAGATGCATCACCGCGATAAAAAAGACGCCCCCAGCGGCACGGCGGAAAAACTCCTCGAAATCGTCCGCGAGGCCCGCAAGCTCTCGACTGATTCCGTCGTCCATGGCCGCCACGGCTTGGTCGGCGCGCGTCCGGTTGACCAGATTGGCGTCCACGCCCTGCGCGGTGGCGATGTCGTGGGCGACCACACGGTGATTTTCGCCGGCAACGGCGAGCGCCTTGAACTCACGCACAAAGCCTCCTCGCGGGCCATTTTCGCCTCGGGCGCGCTCCTCGCGGTGCAGTGGGTCGTGCAACGGCCGCCGGGTCTTTATGGCATGGATGATGTGCTCGGGCTAGCCGATACGAAATTAAAAATTAAAAAGTAAAAATTAACAATGCTGCTTGGCGTGTTGCTCAGGCTGGCATAGCGTGTAAACTTTTTACTTCTTAATTCTTACTTTTTAATTTCCTTATGATTGTTTCGCTCGAAGGCGTGCTCGTCGAATGTTCCCCGCTGCGGGCGGTGGTGGAGTCTTATGGCGTCGGCTACGAGGTCAGCATCCCGCTCACCGCCGCGGAAAAACTCCCCGCCGTCGGCCAGCGCGTCAAGCTGCATACCCTTGCCGTTTACCGCGAGGACTCGCAACAGCTCTTCGGCTTCGCCACGCGCGAGGACCGCGATTTCTTCCAACTCCTCGTTGAGAAAGTCTCCGGCATCGGCCCCAAGACCGCGCTGAATTTGCTCAGCCGCCTTTCCGCCGACACGCTCAAGTCCGCCATCGCCCAGGCCAACATCGAGTTGCTCTCCAAATGCCCCGGCATCGGCAAAAAGACCGCGGAACGCCTCGTCATCGAACTGCGCGACAAAATTTTACCCTCGGGCATTGGCGGCCTGTCCCCCGAAGCCTTGGCGAAGGGGGAAGCGAAGGAGGGGAGTGCATTTACCGACGCCGTCGGCGCGCTCATCGCCCTCGGCTATAAAGCCCCCGATGCCGACAAAGCCGCCCGCCGCGCCCAATCCGTCCTCGGCGCCAAAGCCACCTCCGAAGCTCTGGTGAAGAAAGCGCTCGCCCAGGGGTAGCTGAGTTCGCTAAACCACCGTCCCGCTCGGCACGACGCCGTTCTTGGCGACGATGATGACGCCGTCGCGCACATAGAGGTCGCCTTGCTGCCACTGGTCGGGCTTGCCCTCGGGCGAGAGCTTCACGTTGTCGCCAATGCGCGCGTTTTTGTCGATGATGGCGTTCTTCATCACGCAATTCTTGCCGACGCCGATGTCGAGGAGTCCCTTTTCCCGGTTGCGGCGGCGTTCCTTCTCGGTCTCGAATTCGTCCGAGCCCATCATCACCACCCGGTCAAAAATCGCGCCTTCACCGATGCTGGAGCGCACGCCGATGATGGCTTGGTTGATTTTGGCGCCAGTAATCACGCTGCCCGCGGCCACGATGGTCCGGTTGATGGTGCAGTTGGTGAACTTGGGAGGCGGCAGGTAATTCAGGTGCGTGAAAATCGGATGTGCGTGGTTATAGAGATCGAAGGGCGGGTTGTCCGTGGTCAGCAGCAGGTTCGCCTCGAAAAACGAGCCGACGGTCCCAATGTCTTCCCAGTAATCGTCGAACACAAAGCTGTAGAGTTTCTTCTTCCCGAGCAGGCTGGGGATGATCTCCCGGCCGAAGTCCATCGCCGCGGTTTCCATCGCCTCCTTGATTACCTTGCCGGTGAAAACGTAGATGCCCATCGAAGCCAGGCAATAATCCTCGCCGGGCTTGGCGTGGGTGATGCGCGCCCGCACATTTGCGCCGACAACGAGGCTCTTCACGACCTTGGGGTCGGTGGGTTTTTCCGCGAATTGCGTGATGGTCAGGTCCTCCGCCACACGCATCACGCCCAAGCCGTGCACGCATTCCTTGGGCATGGCCTTGGCCGCGATCGTCACGTCCGCCCCGGTTTGCAGATGTTGGGCGACGACTTCGCGGAAATCCATCCGGTAAAGCTGGTCGCCGGAGAGGATGAGGAACAAATCATCGTCCGCCCCGTGAAAATGGTGCATGTTCTGGCGCACGGCGTCCGCCGTCCCCTGATACCATTGCTCGTTGGAATGTGTTTGTTCGGCAGACAGGATGTCCACAAACCCGTGGTCAAACGGGTCGAACTGGTAGGCGGACTGAATGTGCCGGTGCAGCGAAGCAGTGTTAAACTGTGTGAGCAGGTAAATCTGATTGTAGCCCGAATGAATGCAGTTGCTGATCGGGATGTCTACGAGGCGGTATTTTCCGCCCAGGGGTACGGCGGGTTTGCAACGATCCTTGGTCAGTGGATGCAGCCGGCTGCCGCGTCCGCCTCCCATGATGATGGATATAACCCGGGTTGACATGAAGATTATGAATTAAAATGAAACAAAATCGGAAGAAAGCGGTCGCAACGTTGGGGGGTGGAGGCCGGAGCGTGCGGGGTAGGGCGCATCCAGCCTTGCGTAAGCCTGTGGGTTTGCGTTATTTTTGCAATTCTTATGTGTGGCATCGTCGGCTATGTCGGCAAACAGGCGGCCAGCGGCATCCTGCTCGAGGGGCTTAAACGCCTCGAATACCGCGGTTATGACTCCGCGGGCATTGCCATTGGCGCAAAAGGCGAACTCGACGTCGTCAAGAAAATCGGTCGGGTCGAAAACCTGGCCCGCGCCGCCGCTGGATTAAAGGATACGGCCCACTCCGGCATCGCCCATACCCGCTGGGCCACCCACGGCCGCGTCACCGATATCAACGCCCACCCGCATGTCAGCTCCGACCACAAGTTCGCCCTTTGCCACAACGGGGTCATTGAAAATTATCTCGCCATCAAAAAATTCTGCGAAAACCACGGCTACACTTTCCAGTCAGAAACCGACACCGAGGCCCTCGTCAACCTCATCGCCTACCATTACCAGAAGGAGCCGGACGTGGCGGGCAAGAACCGCTTCCTCACCGCCGTGCGCAAGGCGTTGCTGCATGTCGAGGGTACTTACGGCATCGCCGTGCTGTGCGTCGATTACCCGGGAGAAATTGTTGGCGCGCGCAAAGGCTCGCCGCTGGTCGTCGGTGTGGGCAATGGTGAAAACATGCTCGCCTCCGATGTTTCCGCTTTTATCGGCCGCACCCAAAACGTCATCTACCTCGACGACGGCCAGGTCGCCCACCTCACGGCCGAAGATTTTAACATCACCACCATTGCCGACGAGGCGGTCGATCCAATCATCGCCAAGGTGGATTGGGAAATCGAACAGGCTGAACTGGGCCACTTCACCCACTACATGGCCAAGGAAATTTTCGAGCAGCCCCTGGCCCTCGAAAACGCCATCCGCGGGCGTTTTTCCGATGACCAGAGCACCGCGAAATTCGGCGGCCTCAATATCGATCCCCTCCAGTTGCGCCATGTGGACCGCCTGCTCTTTTGCGCCTGCGGCACCGCCTGGCACGCCTGCCTCGTCGCCGAATACCTCATCGAGCGTTTCGCCCGCATCCCCGTCGAGGTCGAATACGCCAGCGAATTCCGCTACCGCAACGCGCCGCTCGACAAAAACACCCTCGTCATCGTCATCTCCCAATCCGGGGAAACGATTGACACGCTCGAAGCCCTCCGCGAAGCGAAGCGCAAGGGCTTCCGCACGCTCGCCATCACCAACGTCGTCGGCTCGAGCATTGCGCGCGAAACGGACGGCGGCATCTACCAGCACGCCGGCCCGGAAATCGGCGTCGCTTCGACCAAGGCATTCACTTCGCAGATTCTGCTGACCGCAATGTTGGCGTTGTATTTTGGCCGTTTGCGCGACTTGAGCTTTACCGAGGGCCGCGAAATGGTCGAGGCGCTGCGCCTGGTCCCCGGCCTTGTCAGCCAGGTGCTTGACCAAGCCGACAAAATCAAGGCCATTGCCAAGAAATACGCCCAGTTTGAGGATTTCCTCTTCCTCGGCCGCCAGGCTATGTTCCCCATCGCGCTCGAAGGCGCCCTCAAGCTCAAGGAAATTTCTTACATCCACGCCGAAGGCTACCCCGCCGCCGAGATGAAGCACGGCCCCATCGCGCTCATCAGTCCGGAATGTCCCTCGGTGTTTTTTGCCCCGCGCGGTGAAGTGCTCAAAAAAGTCATTTCCAACATCCAGGAAATTCGCGCCCGCAAAGGCCCCGTCATCTGCATCACCTCCGCCCCGCGCGACGAACTGCCCGAGGATCTTGCCAACGACATCATCCGCGTCCCCGATACCCACGAAGCCATCCAACCCATCCTCTTTACCATCCCCATCCAGCTTCTGGCCTATTACATCGCCTGTGAACGCAACTGCGACGTGGACAAACCGAGAAATCTGGCGAAGTCCGTGACCGTGGAGTAGGAAAGAATAATAGAGCGGATTTTTTTTGCGGTCTTAGTCATGACAAGCCGGGAAGTTAAAATCATATTTGCGCTTGCGGATGCGATGAAATCTCCAACCGCATGGGACGACAATACATTTGCAGTTGAATTGCAGTCAAAGAAAGACGAACTGGAGTCTCTGACTGAAGCACAGTTAGATAATAAACTTGGTTGGCCAAAGCGTAAACAGCTTTACGAAAGCCACCACAAATGGACACTCGGTAACGTACCTTTGAGGGATTGTTGGATTGAATGGAGTAATGGATTTGGCGACCGGGGAAGTTGGGCAAAGGGTCACGTTCCTGTTGTTGCTGATGAAATTAGAAAGCGGAACGATCAAAAGGACCGTGTTTGGGTAATGGCAAATCGACTTGATGTATTTTTTCGAAAAATCCCAATTATTTGCACAAAAATCGACAAAGGTTGGAGCATTGATGATGGATGTAATCGTGCGATTGCAGCATTTATTGCCGGAAAGGATGCTATGCCTGCTTGTCTCGGACAAAAATGAGATTAGGAACGCAACCATCGCCTCACCTCATCATGGTTGCCTAGAAACTGCACTCGCAGCCATTCGCCTTCGCGGGTGAAAATGGCGCGTAAACGCAACCCGACGCGGATTTCATAAATTCCCGGCCTTAATTGCCTGATGCCCAATCCGCTGTGAATGTGCGGACGACCAAAGGCGGCGGGGATGGACTCCAGCGCCACAGTTACTTCTGCCGCTTCCGGTTCAGGCAACTCCGCGATGGCGTCCAGCACGCGTTCCTTTACGGCGAGCCGTAACGAGCTGCGTGAGGTTGCCGGTGACTTCGACGAACTCGCCGCGCTTGTGGGCGTCGGCGCTTTCTTCGCGGATGCGCCGGGCGGCGTGGTCGGCTTCGGCGGGCGTGAGGTCATATTCGCTTTCGAGGTAATCGGTGGCCTCCACCGACACCGGACGCAGCGCCACGACTTGCGCGCCCACGACAATGCCAATGGATTCGCCGGTGGCGGCGCGCTTCAGCCAGTGGCCGAGGTTTTGCCGGGCGGAGGTGATGGAGAGTGTCTTCATAGTGACATTATTATGTCATTATATTGTCCCGTCAAGCCTTCATTGCAAGTCGATGGCATCGTCTCGTTGCGTAGGGCTCGCGCTTGCGCGAGGCTGTTTTTTGCTCCATCGTGTCCGATATCGTTCAATGCAAGCCCCGCCAATGCAACCACCGCTCCCCCAAATCAAAATCCTCACCAGTGACTGGCCGGAGTATGCCCTGCTCGACACGGGCCGGCGGCGGAAGCTGGAGCGGTTCGGCAGCCAGATAATTATCCGTGAAGAACCGAAGGCCTGGTGGGAGCCGGCATTGCCGGATGCGGACTGGGCGCACGCCCACGCAGTTCATGAACAAGACGACCATTGGCAAATGTCGCCCGCCACTCCGCGCGAGTGGACGATGCGCTGGCGGGAATTGACCCTCCAGGCCAAACTCACCGACGCTTCAAAACACCTCGGCATTTTCCCCGAGCAATCACCGCATTGGGAATTTATCCACTCGGCGCGTAGCGGCGGGAAAGGCGAGAAACTCAAACTGCTCAATCTCTTCGGTTACACCGGCGTCGCGACGCTCGCGGCTGCCGCCGCCGGTTTTGCGGTTACTCATGTCGACGCCTCTAAACCCGCCATTACCTGGGCCCGTCACAACCAAAAACTCTCCGGCTTGGACGATGCACCCATTCGCTGGATCCTCGACGACGCGGTAAAATTCGTTCGTCGCGAAGTCCGGCGAGGTGTGCGCTATGACGCCCTGGCGCTCGACCCGCCGTCTTTTGGCCGTGGACCGGACGGTGAAATCTGGAAAGTGGAAATCGGCCTGCCCGAATTGCTCGCCCTTTGCCGCGAAGCACTCGTGGAACACCCGCGCTTCGTGCTACTGACGATGTACAACTTGGAAGCCTCCTCGATAATGCTCGGCAATTTGCTTGAGCAAATGATGCGCGTCACGCCGGGAAAAATCACCATCGGGGAGCTCGCCCTCGCCGCGACCGCGCCCGGAGCACGCCTGCTGCCATTGTCCCTTTGGGCCAGGTGGGAAGGCAAATAGGCCGGGGTAGTTCTATTTCCTTTTATTCGGATCCAAATACGGCGCGAGATGGTCAACAATGGAAGCATCGTTCGCGTGGCTAATCGCGTCATCGAGGGTGATGATGCCGCGAGTGTAGAGTGAAATGAGCGACTGTTCGAGCGTGTTCATCCCTTCCTTGGACCGGGTTTCAATGCCGCCGTAAATTTGCTGCCAGTTGCCCGTGCGAATCAGGTTGCTCATCGCGGAATTGTTGCGCAGCACTTCAATCGCGGCGCAGCGTCCTTGGCCGTTCGCCCGTGGCACCAGCTTCTGGTTGATGACATACGCAAGGCTGAAGGATAATTGCACCATCAATTCCCGGCTGCGGTCGCTGGGAAACATGTCCACAATGCGCGTCAGCGCGCCCACGGTGTCGCGGGTGTGCATGGTCGAAAAAACCAGATGCCCCGTTTCCGCGGCGGTCAATGCCTGTGACGCGGTTTCCGGGTCGCGAATTTCGCCCACATAGATGATGTCCGGGTTTTCCCGCAACACGCTGCGCAGGCCCGAGGCAAAACTCACCGCGTGCAGACCCACTTCGCGCTGCGAAAACAACGCGCGCTTGTTGGGGAATACAAATTCAATCGGGTCCTCCAGCGTGATGACGCGCACCGCCCGCAGTTCATTGATGCGCGCCAGAAAACTGGCAATGGTGGTGGACTTGCCACTTCCCGTCACGCCCGTCAGCAGCACGAAACCCTGTTTGGCCGCAATGATGCTCCGCCAGGGAATTTCCGATAAAAATCCGATTTCCTCCAGCGGTGGAATGAACGGAGGCAGCAGCCGCACCACCGCGGCCAGGCCGTCCCGGTCGCGGAATACATTGACACGAAAGTAGTATTTGCCGCCCGGTAGCTCGAAGGCGGCGTCGAGATCCACCATCGGGTCGTTCCGTAACTGCGCAATATGGTCCGGCCGCAGCAGTGAATAAATCATCGGTTCAATCAGCTCGGGTGTCAGTGGCACGCCTCCGGGTATCAGCTGGAGATCATTGTCCAGCCGGAACCGTACCGGCTCGCCAACTTTCAGGTGAAAGTCCGAGACCCGCGGCAGGCCATTCATCAGATATTCCTGGGAAACGGCGCTCGCGAGCATATCCACCATGCTGTACATGTGGTCGCCTGCTTTATAAATTTTGTGGCTGGGGTCGTAGGTGTCCGTCATGCGGGAATTGGGCAAAGAGGTAGAGGGTAGCGTTTCTATCATCGTAGGCAACTCCGAATGGGATGAATTCGCCAAACGAGCGGCGTCGGGAAATCAAGCTCATGAGGCATTATCACCTGAAAAAGCCTGTTGCCGGGGAGATTCCCTAAAAACCTGGGCCGGGTTTGCTTGCTGATCCGCGGGCTAAACCGCCCAATAGACTACCCGGCCGCAGTTGTCGCATGCAATGGGCTTGCCGCCATGGCGCGCGGCCTCCGCCACCTCATTCGACATGCGTAAATGGCATCCGCCGCAGCGGTGGTCTTCAATCGGCGCCACATACGGCGGTCGTTTGGCGCGGCTTTTGGCCGTTTCGTACGCCCGCCGCCACACGGCGGGGACGGCTTCAGCCGCGGTTTCCACTGTTCCCGCCTGAGCGGCGAGGTTCGTCCGGCATTGTGCCTCCGTTTCGCGAACATGCGCCACTTGCCCGGCCAGCTCGGCCAGCCGTCGCTTGCATTCGGCTTCGGCGGTGCGCAATAACGCTCCCGCTTCATCGATCTTGATCATCTGCTGGATTTCCTCGGTTTCCAGCGCGCTGACTTCCGCCTCGGCGGATTCAATCTGGTGCGTCAGTGCCTGGTATTCGTCATTCTTGCGAACTTCCGCCTGTTGGGTTCTAAATTTCAGCACCTGTGCCTCGGCGGATTTCAGCCGGTTGTCAATGTCCTTGCGCTGGACTTCAAGTTCCTGGAGCGCTTTGCGCCGGGCATCCAGCGCCGCCTTTTCCTCCGCCACCCTTTTCTCCAACGCCACCAATTCAAGCGGGGCCTGTTTTAATTGGGTTTCCAATAGTTGGCGCAGCATGTCGGCTTCCTGCAGCTTCAATACATTGGCCAGGGCGGGTTCCAGGCTGGGCGGGGCGGTGACTTGCCCGCCAGGGGTTTGATTCGCAGTCATTCCGTCATTCAGCCGGACAAATTCCAAAACGCAACTGAAAATGCCGCCATATATTCCTCATCCGCCAGTACCGGGATTTTGCGGCTGCGGATTCGGTCGGTTGAGCTTCAGCGTGGGCTTCGGCGTTGCTGCTGGTGTGGGTGGCGGCGCCGCTGGGGGTGGTGGCGGCGCTGGTTCAGTGGGTTTGGTTTCAGCTGGCGCGGCCGCTGGTGGATTTTGCGAACGCGAGGGCATCGATAATTTCGGGCGCGGAGTTTCTGGAGCGGGCGCAGGAGGTGTTGGTGCCGCTGGTTTTGTCTCGGCGGCTGCGGGCTTCGACTCGGCAGGGGGCGCGGTGGGTGCCGGCGGATTGGTTGAACGCCCAGGCATCGACAATTTCGGGCGCGGCGCTTCAGCGGGTGCCGCAGCCGGTGGCGGCGGTGGGGCAGGTTCTTTGGCGACCGTGGTCTCGGGGGCCGGCGCGGTGGGCTTGGGTGTTTCGGCAGGTGGAGTGGACTTTTTCAGCGGCAAAGGGATTTTTTTCTGTTCCGTCGGCTTGGGCTCGGGTGGCGCTGGTTCCGCTGCCGGAGTCTTCGCGGCAGTCGGCGCGGCCGCTGGCGTAGCGGCGGGTGCGGTGGCAGCAGCAGCTTTCGGTGTTTTGGGTTTCTTTTTCGCCGATCTAATGCGCAAAAATATCAAGGCTCCCAATATCACCAACACAACGGCCACCCCCGCCGCCACCTCCATGATGGGAAACCCAGATTCTGCTGGCGGTGGTTGTGGGTTGCTCGTTGAAAGTATAGCCTTGTTGCCAGAAGCCGCTGAACCTGCCGGTTTGGCCGTGGCACTGGCTGTGGCTTTTGCCGTTGCCACGGCTGTGGTCGCTGCCTCAGTGACCGTGGTTGCGGCTGAAGGTACAGGCTCAGGCGGGGTTGATGCCGTTGCGGCCGGGGTCAATGGATTAGTCGCGGGTACGGGTGCTGGAGTCGGGCTGGGTGGGGGAGTCGGCGCGCGCAGGGCTGCGGGAATTTCCGTCGCATGATCATTCGTCAGCACTATTCGCCCTTCGGGATAATTTAAAAAAGTCTGCGTATCGGTGCCGAGCACATCGCGGGGCCGCCCAAGTTTTCTCTCAATATCCGCCTCGTTATCGCCTATTTGCACCACGGCTCGGTTGCTTGACGCCGGCGCCGTGGTTGCCGTCGACGTTGCGGCGGCCGCTCCCCACATCGAACCCGGCCACGCGAGCGCAACCACCATGCAGGTCTGCAAGATGCGTCGAAATATTCCAAACCCAGCCCATGGCAAGGAGCGTGCGGCAACCATCCCATAAGGTTGCCTGTCATCCACCCGCCTGTCAATGTTGTCGGAATAATTTTGGTGTATCGTCGATCCCTTCGGGTAAATTGATAATGCAATTATCCCTCCTGATAATCCTCACCCGTCAGTTGCCGACTCCGCGGGGTGTATTCCTGCAGCTCGATTAAATTCCCGTCAGGGTCGCGCACCCACGCCTGCTTCGAGTTGTCGTTGCCGGTCTTGCGCCCCGTGACGGTCACGCCGCGCTTCTCCAGCTGGGCCACGTATTTGTCGAGCCCCTCAATTTGCAGGCAGAAATGGTTGAAGCGCGCCAGCCACGGGTCGCGCGGATTTTCCAGTGGTTCCAATGGCTTGGCCGAGCCACTCCGCCGATGCGCGTCCGCATGGTCAAAAACTTCGATGAATGTCATTTCACCAAAAGCAAAGTAATAGCCGATGGGCGTGCCATCTTTGCGCAAGTAGCGGAACTTCACCTCCGCGCCCAACTGGTCGCGATAAAATCCGGCCATCTCCTCCAGCCGGCTCGTCTTGAGACATAAATGGGCGAGGCGCTTCAACATGAAGGGTCTAAGGGGCTGAGGAACAAAGGGACAAAGGGTGGTGGATGTGACCCAAATGTGTGGCGCATTTTGGAAAATGTCACCTCGCAATTTCGCGATTGTTTGCCCTGTGTCCCTCCGTCCCTTTGTTCCTTTGTCCCTGCTCTTCAACCCTTGACTTGTCCCGGAAAAAAGCCAGAATTTGGAACTTAATCTTCATCCTGTTTTTCCGAAATGCTGTGCCATTTACGCACGGCATTTTTGCTTTCCAGAAGAATCCTATTTTATCTGACAATACCGTACGCCGAGATATGCTCCTCAAGGACACGCTCAATTTGCCGCAGACCGACTTTCCCATGCGGGCAAGCCTGACGACGCGTGAGCCGGCCCGCCTCGCCCACTGGGAAAAGACGGGACTATACCGGCACATTCAGGAAAAGAATGCCGACAAGCCGTCTTTCATCCTCCATGACGGCCCGCCCTTCACCAACGGGGACGTGCATATTGGCACCGCCCTCAACAAATTGCTGAAAGACATTGTCCTGCGCCACAAAACCATGCGCGGCCATCGCACGCCCTACGTTCCAGGCTGGGACTGTCACGGCCTGCCCATCGAGCACAAGGTCTCCAAGGAACTGCGCGAAAAAAAGCAGGAATTGAGCGCCGCCGAACTGCGGGCCGAATGCGCCTCGTTTTCGTCGCGTTTCATGGATAAACAGCGCACCCAATTTCAGCGCCTCGGCGTCCTCGCCGACTGGGCGCGGGAATACAAAACCATGGACCCCGCCTACGAGGCCGCCGAGCTGCGCGCCTTCGCCGATTTTGTCGAACGCGGCCTCGTTTACCGTAGTAAAAAGCCTGTTTATTGGTCCATCCCCTGCGAAACGGCCCTCGCCGAGGCTGAGATTGAGTACAAGGACCACGTCAGCCCCTCCATTTACGTAAAGTTTCCCGTACCGACGGAAGAAGCTAAAAAATTCGGCCTGCCGACGGATTTGCCCTTGAGCATCGTCATCTGGACAACCACGCCGTGGACACTGCCCGCCAACCTCGCCATCGCGGTGCATCCGAAGGTTTACTACGCGGTTTTTTCTGACGGAGAAAGTTATGTTTTGGTTGCTGAAAATCGCTTCAATGATTTTCAAAACCAAACAGAATTTGGAGTTAAGCATTTGCCTACGGCGGATCAGCTAGGAGCAAATCCACCACGGAAATCCACTACTCGTGGTGAATACTCTATAAAACTTTCTGCTATTTTCGGTGCTAAACTCGAGCACCTTCAGGCCCGGCATCCGTTTATCGACCGTGCTTCACCGGTGGTGCTCGCCGATTACGTCACCACCGACACCGGCACCGGTGCCGTACATACCGCCCCTGGGCATGGCCTCGAAGACTACCAAACCGGTCTGAAATACGGGCTCGAAATTTATTCCCCGCTCGACGACCATGGCCGCTACGTCAACGACGGCAGAATTCCTGCCGAACTCGTCGGGGTCACCGTGCTCGAATCCAAGGGCAAATGCCCGGCCAACGACAAGGTGCTGGAACTCTTGACTGCCCGCGGTGCCTTGTTGGCGAACCATCCGTATCCGCACCAATACCCGCATTGCTGGCGCTCGAAAACCCCGGTAGTTTTCCGCGCGATGGACCAATGGTTCATTGCCCTCGACAAAGCTTTTGCCGACAAGGATGGCCACCCGCAAAAATCCTTGCGCACGCTCGCGCAGCAATCCATTGGCGCCGTGACGTGGATTCCTGCCGGCGGCGAAAACCGCATCCGGGGCGCGGTCGAGAGCCGACCGGACTGGTGCATCTCACGCCAACGCGCCTGGGGCGTGCCCATCCCTGCCTTCTTCGGAACGGACAACGAAGCTCATCTTGACGCCAACGTCATCCGTGCCCTGGCCGACAAATTTGAAAATCATGGCAGCAATCTTTGGTTCGAGCAGGACGCCGAGCAATTGCTTGAAGGCGTCACTGCCGCAAAAAACTGGAAACGCCCGCTCAAAAAAAGCGGTGACACCCTCGATGTCTGGATTGATTCCGGCAGTTCGCACGCCGCCGTGCTCAAACGCGACCCGCAGCTGAGCTGGCCCGCCGACCTTTACCTCGAAGGCTCCGATCAACATCGCGGCTGGTTCCAAAGCTCGCTCTGGACGGCGCTCGCCACCGACGCCGCCCCGCCGTATCGCGGCGTGCTCACCCACGGTTTTGTCGTGGATGAAAACGGTCGCAAACTTTCCAAGAGTGACGGCAAGCCCCAGACCGCCGACGACTACGTTAAAAAATACGGCGCAGACCTCATCCGCCTCTGGGTCGCCTCCGAGGACTTCCGGCATGACATCACCCTCTCGGAAAATATTTTTACGCAGACTTCGAACACCTACCGCAGCCTGCGCAACACCCTGATGTACCTGCTCGGCAACCTCGCCGACTTCAATCCGGCCCGCGATACCGTCGGCCCCGAGCACTTCACGCCGGTGGATAAATGGGCGCTGCATAAATTACATTTGCTCATTCGCGAAGTCACCGCCGCCTTCGACGCGTACGACTACCATTTGGGCGTCAAAGCCATCGACCATTTCGTCTCGGTCACTCTTTCCCGCCAGTACCACGACATTCTCAAGGACCGCCTCTACACCTTCGCGCCTCATTGGCCGGAGCGCCGAGCCGCGCAAACCGCCATGCACGCCATCCTGCGCTCCTTGCTCGGCCTGCTCGCGCCCGTGTTGTCGTTTACCACGGACGAAGCCTGGACTTATTTCACCACCCGAGGCGAATTTTCCGAAGACTCCATCCACCTGCAACCTTGGCCGCAGCCCGACTCGGCCTGGGGTGAACATGATTTTGTGCAGGCGGCTGGAGACATTGAGGCTATTTTAAAATTCCGCGAACGGATCAACGAAAAACTCGAAGTCCTGCGTCAAGAAAAGAAAATCGGCAAATCCCTCGACGCCCAAGTGACCGTTACTGGCGCTGATTCCATCGAACCAATGTCCGTGCTGCGCCGTCACGCCGGCGACCTGCCGGAATTGTTTATCGTTTCTCAAGTCCATCTTGCGACGGGCTCGGGAAGCGCTTTGGAGATTTCCGCCGTCCCCGCCGCCGGTGTGCGCTGCCCGCGCAGCTGGCGCTGGGTGCCTGAATTGGTTTCAGTGGACGGCTTCGAAGAAAAGGTTTCCCCTCGCGACCGCGCCGCCCTTCTGGCCAAATACGCCCCGCAAAAAACCTGACTTTTATTTTCCTCCCATGACTAAACCCAAAAAATCCCCCTCGAAGTCGGCCGCCAAACCCAAGCCCGCCCCTGCCACCAAGGCTTCGGCCAAGCCCGCTCCGGCGCCGGCCGCGAAAAAACCCGCCTCCGCCAAACCCGGCGCGCACCCGCCTGCGGCGCCCGTCGCGCACAAAGCGCCCGCCAAGTCGGCCGCACACCATTTCCCGGTGACAGAACCGGATCCCGCCGCCAAGGCTATCATGCTCAATGCGCGCAAGCGCAAGAGCACCCCGGCGATTTTCAAGATCCGCTCGCGAAAAAACACTCCCATCGTCTTTACCCTCGACGACGTGCGCGAACTCATCAAGACGCGGAAACAGGAAAAGGAAAAGTCCGGACGCAAGGGTGACTCCAAGTCCGGGCTGCCCGTGCCGCGCATCAGCGAAAAGCCGGTTCACATCAAGGGCAAGACGCCGTCGCATCTTGCGCCCAAGCCCCACAAATCCAAAGTACTCGGGGCCGCCTCGCTGGCCGATATTTTGGGTGTCGCGGCTCCGCCCAAAACGCAAAAACCCGTATCCGTTACCCAATTGATGGAGCAGGAAAACATTCCGCAAAAATACCGCCGTTTTTACCGCCAGCTCATTGAGTTGCGCGAGGAGATCCGCCAGGGCCTCGACCTGCACACCCAGGAAACCCTCAAACGCTCCGCCAAGGAGGACTCCGGAGACCTTTCCGGTTACAGCCAGCACATGGCCGACGCCGGCACGGACACTTTTGACCGCGACTTTGCTCTCAGCCTGGTTTCCAGCGAGCAGGAGTTGCTCTTTGAAATCGAGGAGGCCCTCAAACGCATTCGCAACGGCACCTATGGCATTTGCGAAATCACCAACCAGCAAATTTCCGCCGACCGCCTTTCCGCTGTTCCCTTTACCCGTTATTCGCTCGACGGCCAGAAGGAACTGGAAAAACAACGCCGCTACGGCGTCCAGCGCGGCGCGGCCGCCGGGGTCTTTGCCGAGGCCACTGGCGAAGACGCCGCTGCCCTCGCCGAAGACGACGCGGAAACAACATGAGCGGTTCCTTGCAGAACTCTTTTGTTCAGTCCGCGCGCGGGCCGGGCATCGGCCTGCGTTTTTGGGTGACGCTCTTCGCCGTGCTCGGCGCCGACCAGGCCAGCAAGGCGTGGATCGTGCATCACATTCCGCCGAACACGTATTTCGATCCTCCACCCATTCCGGTCGTTCCCGGATTTTTCTACTTCGTCAACGTCTCGAACAGCGGCGCGGCCTGGGGCCTGTTTGCCAGCCACACCATTTTGCTGGCGCTGCTTGGTGTCGCCGCGCTCTCGGCGATTTTCATTTTTCGCCGTCAGCTCGAACTCGGCAAGCCGCTGCTGCAATACACTTTCGGCATGCTCTGCGGCGGCATCATCGGCAATTTGCTCGACCGGGAAATTCACGGCCAGGTGGTGGATTTTTGGGACTTCCACTTTTTCGGCGAAAATGGCTACCGTTTTCCTGCCTTCAATGTCGCGGATTCCTTTATCACCATCGGCGTGGCCATTTACCTGTGCTATTCGTTTCGCGACATCCTGCCCCGCCGCCAGAATATTTCGTCGCCCGGCAATTAATTCTTAAAGTCGGGCAGTTTCAATGGCTGCAGTTGGTTGTCACCCGTCGAAGTTGTCGGCGCCGTCGAGGTGGCTGGTGGTTTTGCCGCACTCGTTGTGGCCGCAGGTTTTGCCGCGGTGATAGTTGCGGAAGTTGCCGCGGGTTTAATCGCCTGCGTAGTCGCCGCCGACGGGTGGCTTTGGCCGAGGGTAGCCAATGCGGAAGTCGCGGAGGATGTACCCGCCGGAGCCGCGCTCATGGGAATCAATTTGCTTTGCGCCAGCAGCGGAATCATTTCCCCCAGTGCCGCTGCCTGCATGTTCCACGGGGGAACGTCCTTGTAAGAGCCCTTTACTTCGTCAATCCACTTGGTCGCGTTGTCCTTGTCGCCCGTTTTGGCGAAACTCAGCGCGGCGTAAAACGCCCCCTCGGCGCGGAAATTGGGCATAACAGTGGAGTCCTGGGCCACCGCAATAAAATGTTCCTCGGCGGTTTTCTGGTCGCCGCCCTGCATCAGCGACATCGCCCAACCAATGCGCGCGCGCTGGCCTTTTTCGTCCACGCCCCAAATGGAGACGGCTTTCTCATAGGTTTGGGCGGCGTCCTGGAATTTGCCGCCCTGGTAAAAAGCGTCCGCCGCTTCCAGCAGAGCCAATTTTCCCAAGTCCGTGTTGGGATGCGCTTGAGCAAAGGCCAGCAACCCCGGCGCGCCCTGTTCGACCGCCGCCTGGTTTTCCGCCTGGAGCGAGGTGATGGCGTGCGCCTGATAAAGATTCCAGCCTTCGTAGAGGAGGAGCGCCACGCCGGCAATCACCACGACGCGCACGAGGTTCTTGCCCTGCCGGCGCCAAAAAAGCCACATCTTGTCTTCCAAGTCACCGCCGGCATAGCTGTCGTCCATGGCCACGAGGTTCCGGTCGTCCCCGGGCAAACCGGCCTCGGGGTCGTCCGGATGGCCGGCGGGGTCGCCGAGCGGGTCGGTGGACGGGCGGTTGGGGGCGGGCTGTGATGAGCCAAAGCCGCCGCCGGCGGGCTTGTGTTTGGGTGGACGGTAAACCATTGCGCGAACTGGGTAAAACGTTGCATAGCACCCGAAATGCCCCGCCTAGTCAAGCCAAGGTGGAGCGGGGAAAGGAGAAAGAGGCAAAGCAGCAGAGGAGCAAAGGGACAGGCTAGGCGCGCCGGGGACGTCGCGCCCTACCTTGGGCGCAGCAAGACTGCGCCCCTACACGGCGCGCTGAGGGCAGCACGCCCTACCTTAAACGGCCTCGCGGGAGCTTGGCCCTCCATAGCGCGCCGGGGACGTCGTGCCGTACCTTCTGATTCATAAGATGATAGGCATTTCGCAAAAGTCTTTGTTCGGTTTTGGGTTGGGCGGGTGTCTTTATTCGTGAAGCATCGTTCCAAAGCACAGCTCGAATTTGAAAACTGAAACATCCCTTTTCGCCGATGGCAAAAAGTTCTCCTTTGATTAAGCTGGTTAAGCATTTCGCTCAAGCTGGTGGGTTGGGGGGACGCACCCAAGACGAAGGCAGGCTAGGCGAGAATCACTCCTGGGGCCTGGGTGACTCGACATTTTTCGGGCGTTATAAACTTGCCCCTAAAATGTAATTGGCCTTTCTGAATGCTTCAGGCAAACTCGCAACATCACCCTAACATTTATGGCAAACGTTCTTCTCGGTTGCATTCTCGGTTTCGTGGCGTGGTTTTGCGTGCGGTATGTGGCCACGAGTTTTTACACCGTGAACCAGAATGAGCGGGGCGTGAAGACGAGTTTTGGCCGGGCCGAGCGCGTGGGCAATGCGACGACGCTCCAGGACCCGATTGCCGCCAGCTTGAGCGACGAGGAGAAGCCGCGTTACAATTACCCGCAGGTGCGGGTCATCCCGCCGGGCGGGCCGTATTTTAAGTGGCCGTGGGAGCGGGTTTACCGGGTGTCCGTCGCCACGCAGACGATCAACCTGGCCGTGGACCCGGAAGACCGGACGGCGAATGAGCACGGGACCGTGTTGGAGGCCGTGACCAAGGACCAGCTCAACACAGGACTCAAAGGCCAGATTCGCTACCATGCCTCGGAGAAGAACCTTTACGCCTACCTCTTCGGTGTGAAACACCCGGTGACGCACGTCATGGGTTATTTTGTCTCGATTTTGCGCGAGCGCATCGCGAATTTTGAAGCGCCGCCGCCGCCGAAAAACCTGGAGGATACCTCGCCGCATGTCGGCGCGGCCACGGCGGTCATCGGGATTTCGATCAACGACCTGCGCAAAAACCTGCGCGACATCAACGACCACATGGACCGGGAGTGCGCGGGGTCGGCGGCGCGGTATGGCATCGCGCTGGACGCCTCGCTCATCACGGGGATTGACCCGCCGGAGGACGTCGAGTCGGCGCTGGCGGCCATCAACACCGCGTACAACGAAGTTTCGTCGGGCATCAGTCTGGCGCAGGCGGGCGCGGATCAGAAGATTGTGCAGTCGAAGCGCGCGGTGGAAATCGAAACGCTGAAGGCGCAGGCGGAGGTGCAGCCGCTCGTCGCGCTGGCGGACCAGTTGGTGGACTTGAAAAAGAGCGGCGCGGGGGCGCTGAAGGCGTACGTGCGCAATGTGCGGCTCAAACTTTTCACCGAGGCGAAAAGCGTGATCATGGAGGTGGGCCATGAATAACTTTTTCGCCGCGTTTGCGATGACCTTTATCGGGTTGTTCATCTTCGTGCCCGTCCTGTTTGCCGTCGCGAGGGGGTTGGGCGTTTACACGATTGTGCAGGAGCGGCAATGCAAGGTCTATGTGCTGTTCGGCAAGGTGCTCGCGGTGATTGACCAGCCCGGGCTGCACTTTTTAATCACGAAGCTCGGCGTCAAGGCGCCGTTGTGCACCATGCTCGGGCGCTGCGCGGTGCTCGATTTGCGCATCGACCAGGATTATCTCCGCAGCACGCCGGTCAATTCCGAGGAAGGCGCGCCCATGGGCATCGGCATCTGGTATGAAATGTATATCAGCGACCCGGTGGCGTACCTCTTCAAAAACGCCGACCCGCGCGGGTCGCTCGCGGCGAACGTCGGCAACTCCACCGTGCGCTGCCTGAGCAATTTGCGGTTGGCCGACATGCTGCAAAACCGCCACTCGATGAGCCAGACGGTGCGCGCGGAGGTCTCGCCGCAATCCCAGGAATGGGGCTACAGCCTCGGCTCGGCGTATATTCGCAAAGTGCATTTTCGCGACGAGATGATGATCAAGCAAATCGCGGAGAAAGTCGTCAACCGGCTGCGGCAAGTCACCGCGGCCATCAAGCAGGACGGCGCGAACCAAATCAGCATCATCACGAGCACGGCCGAGCGCCAGGCGGCGATTGAATTCGCCAAGGCCGCGGTGATGCGTCCGCAAATTGTGGGCGCCGCGCTGCAAAAAATTTCCGAGGACCCGGATATTGCCCAGGCGTTGTTTCAAACCCTGGAAACGCAGAATCTCATCAACGGCCAGGTGGACATCACGATGGTGCCGAAGAATTCCGGTATGCTGGGGCAATTGGTTTCCGCCATGCAAAGCAGCAAGACCGCGGACGCGGCCAAACCGCCGCAGGTTTGATTCGCCCGAATCGCGGCACGTAGCCCGCCTCAAAATGCCACGCCGAGTTCGAGGCCGACGCCCCAGGTGGCGTCCACATTAAAACTGTTGGCGGAGTTGCCGTTGACGTGGAACTGGTACTCGCGGGAGAAGACGTACTCCACATAACCGCGGACGAAGACGCTTTGGTTGATGGCCTGGCGGACACCAAACTTGAGGGTACCGTCGGTTTCGTCGACGGCTTGCTTGACGCCCGGGAGGTCGCGCAGGCGGAACCAGCGGGAATTGTATTCGAGCGAGGCGTCGGCCACGGTGGCGCGGTTGTTGAAGACGTCGTAGGAAATGGTGGCGCCGTTGCTGATGCCGGCGTACGCGCGTAGTTCCCACTGGGGCGCAAAGAGCCATTTGGCCTGGGCCATGATGGTCCACGTGTCGGTGTCTTCCATCCGTGAATAAAACATGGGGCCGGCGGAGAGAGTGAGGGTTTTGCTGAAATTATAGGTTGGCCCCAAGGCGAAGGCGACCTGGGAACCCTTTTCCAGAGACGTGGCCGTTTCGGCGGAATGGCTCAGGCTCAGAAAGCCAAACGCGCCCCAGTCCGGATTGAAGTCATGGGAGTAAAGGAGATTGGCGCCGAGTTTTTGGACGTTGCCGAAGGGTGCCTGCGTGCCGCTGAAATCGTAATTTTCATAAAGATAGGCGGCGCTGAGGGAGAGGTGGTCGTCCGTCCAGTCCTGGAGGTCCTGCATGCCGATGATGAAACGGTTGGTGCTCAGGCTGCCGGAGGCGCCGTTGTTCAAATTGGCGGAACCGAGGTGATCGAAGACGGTCTCGACGACAAACTGGGGAGCGCCGGCTGGGGCGGGCGCAGTGGCAGCTGGGGCAGCCGCAGTGGTTGTGTTCGCCGAAGCGGGCGCAGTTTGCGCGCGCAACGGGGCAAGGGACGCTACAAGCAGGGCGAGCGCCAGCGTGCGCTGACAAGTAATAGAGAGAGTAGGGGATGATTCGTTGGGCATGGCCCATGTTCGTAAAGCTCGGCGTCGGTAATGGCAACCTTCTTTCCCAACCGGCAATAGATTAAGGACCCGCGCCAATAATGCCGGCATTTTTTGCCGAGTACCGGGATGGGGGCTGCGAGCCAGCGCCATTTTAGCCACGCGCAGTCATCAATTCCCCGAGGTTGGCAAACTTCGCTTCCAGCGTAATTTCATCGTCGAGGGTTTTTTGCAGGATTTCGGCCACCGGCCCGAGGCCGAGCAACTGGGCAAAATCGCGGGCGCTGCAGTAGGCCGCCGACTCGTAATGTTTTATTTTACGCACAACTACGATAAGCGCCGCGTCGCGCGAACTGCCCCAGTGGTTTTCGGCGATCGTTTCGTGCAGGCCGAGCACGAGGCCTTCCATGGACTGATTGGTCCGCCCATCCGGTGACTGGCCGAGAATATTTTGCACCAACTGGATCCGCCGCAAGTGTTCTCGGGCCGAGTCGAAATGAGTCTCACAGATGGCGCGGAGGATGGGGTCGGAGCAGGCCGTCGTCAGGTTCGGCAGGGTTTCGGAGAGTTGCTTTTCCGCGCTGTGAAGTTCCTGGACTTCCTCGATGAGCACATGGGCCAGGGTTTTCAGCCAGTGCTTTTCAAACGAGCCTTCGGGCGAGGTTTCGACCGGAGCTTCCACCAGGCCGGGCAGCAGGCCGTCTACTCCTCGCGCGGAGAGCAGACCCCGCGGTCGGGCGGCATCGTCACCAAAATAGTCTGGATGGGATTGGGAAAAATCCATGACGTAAAAATTGGAAGGGTTGCCGAAAAATCAAATCAAACCAGGCCCATGGCCGCAGCACCATGGCGTTACGCCGTCTTACCGGCAAAGACCATCCGCCATGCTGACTGTCTAGCGCTGGGGGGTGACTTGTTCTTCTTGTTGTTAATATATACCCTTTTGTTGAAAAAATAAATGTACGCAGGCGAAATATTCGCTTTAGGAAAAGAATTCAGTTTCTTTTTACATCCAGCCGGAAAAACCCCCTAAAACTCCGGGCTTACTCCTGTATCAAAACCAGGCCCCAGGTCGGGATTAATAAAGTATTATTTGATATTTTGCTTCTGTCCGAAAATGAATCTTGATTCTGGGGTAAATCCACCCGGATTGCTTTGGCGGTAGAGGCCAGTGTTCCGGGGCGGGGTCCTTAACGCCATCTTAACGGGAAGCCGGTTGCTCTTCATTAGTCGCCCAAGGGTTCTTGGGGTAAACTGTGCTCGTTTGCCAAGACTGTAACCACGCCATGAACGCTCATATCATCATCCAGATCGTCCTGTTTTTTGGAATCGGCATCGCCCTGACGCCACCGCTTGGGCGCTTTCTTGCCCGCGTCTTCATGGGCGAGCGCACCTTCCTCCATCCGGTTTTACTGCCGGTGGAAAAGCTTGTCTATAAAGTGACGGGCGTCAACCCGGCTGAGGAGATGTCCTGGCTGCGTTACCTGGGGGCCGTATTTCTGATGACCTTTGTTGGCTTCGCTTCGTTGATGGCGATTTTGATGATGCAGAAATCGCTGCCGTTCAACCCGAACGGGTTGGACAATCTCTCCTGGCACCTGGCGTTCAACACGGCCTGGAGTTTTACCTGCAACGCGGACTGGCAGTCTTATATGGGCGAGTCCACGATGAGCTTTTTTTCGCAAACCGTCGGCCTCTCCGTGCACCAATTTATCAGCGGCGCGGCGGGTCTGGCAGTTCTAGTCGCGGTGGCGCGCGCGCTGAAGCGCGCTTCCTTGAAAACCATTGGCAACTTCTGGGTGGATCTGACCCGCAGCCTGATCTACATCGTGATTCCCCTTTCGGTTTTGTTTGCGATTCCGCTGGCCTGGCAGGGTGTGCCACAGACTTGGCAGAAGAATGCGTCAGCGACGGTCGTCGAGCCTTTCACCATCCAGGTTGCGAAGACGGATGACAAGGGCAACCCGGTCACTGCCCCGGTGACAGAATCGAAGCCCAAATTGGATGACAAAGGCCAACCGGTGCTGGGCGTGGATGGCAAACCGGTGATGATGGATGTGCCCAAGCTGGATGACAAAGGCCAGCCGGTGACTCAACCGGTGATGGTGGACCAGCAAGTCACCGAACAGGACATTCCCATCGGCCCGGTGGCTTCGTTTGAGTCCTGCAAGCAACTCTTTACCAACGGCGGCGGCTTCTACGGCGTCAACAGCGCGCACCCGCTGGAGAATCCGACGCCGGTGGCCAGTTTCCTGGAAATGCTGGCCATCATCCTCGTGCCGATGGCACAGGTGTACATGTTCGGTATCATCATCGGCAACCGCAAACACGCCTGGTGCCTGTTCGCGGTGATGCTGGCGCTTTACGTCGGTTCGTTTGCCTTCGCCTGGTGGGCCGAATCACAGACCAACCCGGTCTTTGCAGACATTCACATCGGCAGCAGTTATCAGAACCTCGAGGGCAAAGAGACGCGCTTCGGCGTGATGAACAGCGTGCTCTGGGGCACTTCGGCCACGGCGATTGACAACGGCTCGGTTAATTCGATGCACGACAGCTGGATGCCGCTGGCCGGCTTGATGCCCATGTGGAACATCCTGATTGGGGAAATGCTCTTCGGCGGCATCGGCTGCGGCGTGTACTGTATGCTGTTCCATGTGCTCATCACTGTCTTTATCGCGGGACTGATGATTGGACGAACTCCCGAATATCTCGGCAAAAAACTCGGCGCGTGGGAGGCGACTTGGGCCGTCATCGGCGTGCTGCTGCCCAATGCGGCGTGCCTGATTCCCACCGCCATGTCCATGGTTTCGACTGCGGGTCTGGCCAGCCTGGCCAACCAAGGGCCGCATGGTCTGAGCGAAGTCCTCTACGCCTTTGGCGAGGCCGCGAACAACAACGGCAGCGCTTTCGCCGGCCTTAACGCCAACGTGCCGTGGTACGACGTTTTGCTGGGTATTTCCATCATCATCGGACGCTTTGCGCCCATCATCGCCGCGCTGGCCATTGTCGGCAACTTGGCGAAAAAGAAAACCGTCGAGGCCTCCGCCGGCACGTTGCCGACCCACGGCTGGACCTTCGGTCTGACCCTCGTCGGAGTCATCGTCATCGTCGCAGCTTTGACCTTCTTCCCTGCGCTGCTGCTTGGGCCGTTTCTCGACCATGGCCTGATGCTGGCTGGCCGCACTTTCTAACCTTTACGCAACACGACCATGAGCACCAAAGTTGAATTCGAATACAAGTCACTGTTCCGCCAGGCGGTCCTTGACGCCTTCAAGAAACTCAACCCGCGGGACGAGATCAAAAACCTCGTCATGTTCGTGGTGTGGGTGGGGTCCATCGCGACTACAATCTTCCTGTTCGTACCCGGGAACTTTAACAGCTTCAACATTCAGATCTGCTTCTGGCTGTGGTTCACTTGCGTGTTCGCCAATTTCGCCGAAGCCATGGCCGAGGGCCGCGGCAAGGCTCATGCCGACGCCCTGCGCAAGATGCGCACCAAGACCACGGCGCGCAAGCTCGTCAACGGCCAGGAAACCGAAGTCGCGAGCAGCCAGTTGAAAATCGACGACTTGTTCGTCTGCGAAACCAACCAGATAATCCCCACCGACGGCGAAGTGGTGGAGGGCATCGCGACGGTGGACGAATCAGCCATCACCGGTGAATCCGCGCCGGTCATCCGTGAAAGTGGCGGCGACCGCAGCGCCGTCACGGGTGGCACCCGTGTGTTGAGCGACCGTATCGTCGTGCGTGTAACCGCGGAGGAAGGCAATTCGTTCCTCGACCGCATGATTTCCATGATTGAAGGCGCGCGCCGCCAAAAGACGCCGAACGAAATCGCGCTTAACATCGTGCTGGTAAGCCTCACTGCGCTTTTCATCGTCGTCGTTTTCACGCTGCCGCCGATGGCCACCTATAACGAAGGCGTCGCGGGCCAGAAGGATGTGGTACTCGTTTCGCTGCCGGTGCTCTTGTCGCTGATTGTCTGCCTCATTCCGACAACCATCGGCGGGCTGCTTAGCGCCATTGGCATCGCCGGGATTGACCGCCTCATGCGCCGCAACGTGCTGGCGACCAGCGGCCGCGCCGTGGAAGCCGCCGGCGACGTGGACGTGCTTTTGCTCGACAAAACGGGCACCATCACCATCGGCAATCGGATGGCGACGGAGTTCATTCCCGCGCCGGGTGTGGCGATTGATAAACTGGCCGAGGCCGCGCAAATGGCCTCGCTCGCGGACGAAACGCCCGAGGGCCGTTCGATTGTTGTGCTCGCCAAGGAAAAATACAGCTTGCGCGGCCATGAAGTGGCCATCCCGCCCGCGACGTTCATTCCTTTCACCGCGCAAACGCGCATGAGCGGCGTGGATGTCGAAGGCACGCCGAAGGCTTCGGCCCGCCGCATCCGCAAAGGCGCGGCCGAAAGCGTGCGCGCCTGGGTCGAGGGCCAGGGTGGCGCCTACCCGCAGGAAGTCACCGATGCCGTTGACCGCATTTCGCGAGTGGGTGGCACACCGCTCGTCGTCGCCGAGAATAAAAGCGTCATGGGCGTGATTTACCTCAAGGACATCGTCAAAGGCGGCATCAAGGAACGTTTTGCCCAACTGCGTCAAATGGGCATCCGGACCATCATGGTGACGGGTGACAATCCGCTGACGGCCGCGGCCATTGCCGCCGAAGCGGGCGTGGACGACTTTATTGCCCAGGCCAAGCCCGAGGACAAACTTGCACGCATTCGCAAGGAGCAGGAAGGCGGCAAACTCATCGCCATGATTGGTGACGGCACCAACGACGCCCCCGCGCTCGCGCAGGCCGACGTCGGCGTGGCCATGAACACGGGCACCCAGGCCGCCCGCGAGGCCGGCAACATGGTCGACCTCGACAGCAACCCGACGAAGCTCATCGACGTCGTCGAAATCGGCAAGCAATTGCTGATGACGCGCGGTGCTCTGACGACGTTCAGTATCGCCAACGACGTGTCGAAGTACTTCGCCATTTTGCCCGCGATGTTCGGCTTGCTCTATGCAGTCAAGGAAGGCGGCAAAGGTCCGCTCGATGTTTACAACATCATGTACCTGCACTCGCCGCAGAGCGCGATTCTCAGCGCGGTGATTTTCAACGCGCTCATCATCGTCGCGCTGATTCCGCTGGCGCTCAAGGGCGTGAAATACCAGCCCCTCGGCGCCGCGGCCATCCTGCGCAAGAACATGATCATCTACGGCATCGGCGGCATCCTGATTCCCTTCGTTTTCATCAAGCTGATTGACCTCGCGCTGGTGGCCGTCCATCTCGCGCCCTGAACCCAATTTAAACAACCAACTGCGTTTCACGCCCTCTCGTCATGAAACTTATCCTTCAATCCATTCTGCAGACCATCCTGTGGACCATCATTGCCGGGTTGCTCTATCCGCTTGGGATGACGCTGATCTGCCAGGGTCTGTTCCCGAATCAGGCCAATGGCAGCCTCATCATGGGCAAGGACAAGGACGGCAAGCCGGTCGTCATCGGCTCCGAGTTTATTGCGCAGCAATTCTCCGGCTCGAAGTATTTCTGGCCGCGTCCATCCGCCGGCAGCCCAATCTATTCCACGATGCCCTCGGGTGCGAGCAACCTCGGCCCGACGAGCAAGTCGCTGCACGACAATGTCGCCGGTTTTGCCAAGACTTTGCGCGACGCGAGCAAGCTGCCCGCCGACGCCCCGGTGCCGGCCGACCTCGTCTTCACTTCCGCCAGTGGCGTGGACCCTCACATCAGCCCGGAGGCGGCGCGCTTCCAAATCAGCCGGGTGGCCGACGCCCGCGGGTTGAAGCCAGAGGATGTCAGCGCCCTGGTGGACCAATTTGTCGAAGAACCGCAGTGGGGTATTTTCGGCGAAGCACGCGTTAACGTGCTGAAGCTAAATCTGGCTCTCGATGATAAATGGCCGGCGACGAAGCCGCCACTCCCGCCACCTCTCCCAGCCCCGGCGGCTGCGCCCGCGGCGTCGGCTTCGACTGCGCCGGCCACGTCGACGGACGCGCCCGCCACCGCTTCGGCCGCTTCGTCGGCCTCGACGCCATGAGGGGATGACCCATGAACAACAAAAAAATTCTTGTGCCCGTAACCTTGTCCGACGGCTCGTTGTCGTCGGTGTTGGTTGCTTTGCCTTTGGCGCAGGAATTATCGGCGACCATGGTTTTGTTTCATGTGTTGCCGACGGGTTGGACTGGCGAGGAAGGCGACGCGCTCTGGCGGCTTCGCCAACTGGCGGAGCGGGCGCATCCGCAGGGACCCATCGAGTACGTGGTCAGCGAAGGCAACGTGGCCGATAAAATCGTCGAACAGGCGGAAACCTTGAATGCCGATGCCATTGTGATGAGCACGCATGGCGAAAAAGGCTGGTTCCGCTGGCTGCACCGGCAAACCGCGCGAAAAGTCCTGCGACGGGCCTCTCGTCCCGTCTGGCTCGTTTCGCCCGGCGGCCATCGGCAGCCAGTGATGATGAGGATGCTCGACAGCCCGCAACCCGCCCATGCGTCCAGCGTCGCCCATTCCCTTTTCGCGCCACTCCTGGCATTCTTTCGGCAGGTTTGGCCGATATCCTGAACACCTCTCTCCCAACCACCTCTCTACGATTGATGACGATCGTCCTGTCGCGATGAGTCCGCTGACCATCTTCGGGCTTATCGCCGTCACGGCCATGCTCGTGTGCTACGCCTTGGAGCCACGCAGTGCGTGGTTCGTTTTGGCGTTTGCCGGGTCGTGTGTGCTCGCTTCGGTGTACGGATTTCTGCAAGGCGCGTGGCCGTTTGGCCTGGTTGAGAGCATTTGGGCGCTTGTCGCGCTACGCCGCTGGCAGCAGCTCACGCGGGTTCGACCGCTCAAGGTGTTTCCGCGTTCTGCATGGACACCGAAAACCGATTGATTTAAAACTTACCTGCCGCCCGCTTTGATTGCCCGATGGACGCACCGCTCACACGCCCTGACCCGGACGCCATCCTTGCGCGGTTGCGCGCGGAGGAATCGCGCGCCCAGCGCGGGCATCTGAAGATTTTTCTGGGCATGTGCCCCGGCGTCGGCAAGACGTATTCCATGCTGCGCAGCGGGCGCAAGGAAAAGAGCGACGGCACGGATGTGCTCGTCGGCGTCGTCGAAACCCACGGCCGTGTTGAGACCGAAGCCTTGCTCGACCAGTTGCCCATCGAGCCGCGCAAGGAGATTCCCTACCGCGATGCCGTGCTCAAGGAAATGGATTTGGAAGGCATCCTGGCGCGCCATCCGCAACTGGTGCTGGTGGATGAACTGGCGCACACCAACGCGCCGGGTTCGCGCCACGCCAAGCGCTGGCAGGATGTTGAGGAACTGCTCAATGCGGGCCTGGATGTTTTCACCACGGTCAACATCCAGCACATTGAATCGCGCGCCGACGCCGTGACGCAGATTACCGGCGCGCCCGTCCATGAAACCGTGCCCGACTCGATTTTCGAACTCGCCGACGAAATTGAATTGGTGGACCTGACTCCCGAGGCCTTGCGCGAGCGCCTCTCGGAGGGCAAAGTATACCTGGGTGAGCGTGCCGCCACCGCGAAGGAGAATTTTTTTCAGGAAGGCCATCTTACCGCCTTGCGCGAATTGGCGCTGCGCTTCACCGCCGAGCGCGTGGACCGGCAAGTGCGCGACCGGCGCACCGGCGATGACCGCCGCGTCGTCTGGCACAGTGGCTCGCGCTTGCTCGTGGCCGTCGGCCCCAGCCCGTTTTCCACAAGGCTCGTGCGCCGCACCCGCCGGATGTCCGATGCCGCCGGCGTTCCCTGGGTCGCCGTCTATGTGGAAAGTTCGCAGACGCTCGCGCCCCATAGCCAGCGGTTGATCGACATAAATCTTGCCCTGGCTCGTGAACTCGGGGCCGAAGTTGTCATCACCCACGATGACGATGTGGCCGCGGCGCTGGTGCGGGTGGCGCTCGAGCGCAATGCGACCCAAATTGTCGTCGGCAAACCGCGGGGCCATCGGCTGCTGGAAATGCTGCGCGGGTCGCTGGTGGACCGTCTCGTTCGTTTGGGCGGCGATATCGACATCTACATGGTGCCCGCCGAGGACAAGCGGCCCCGCCGCCTGCTGCATCTGGCCGAGGCCGGTTGGTCCGACCCCAAGGAATATTTGTTTGCGCTGGGCGTCATGGCGGGTGTGACGCTCATCGGACATTTGCTGGAAAGCTTTATCGGTTACCGCTCCGTGGGTTGTCTGTATTTGCTGGCGGTCATCGGCCTGAGTTTGCGCATTGGCCGCTGGCCGGTGCTCTTTGCGGGCCTGCTCGCGGCGGTCGCGTGGAATTATTTGTTCATTCCTCCCAAATTCACTTTCGACATTGGCTCGATTGACGACGCCACGCTCTACGTCTCGACGGTCGTCGTGGCGATTGTGGCCGGGCAATTGACCGCGCGCATCCGGGCCCAGTCGCGCAATGAACGCCTGCGCGAGGAACGCGCCACCGCGTTGTTCCAATTGAGCCGCGTGCTCGGCGCCGCCAAAACCCTCGACGAGGCCGTTTTCGCCGCGCTGCGGCAGGTGGACGAGTTGTTCGGCGCGGAAAGCGCGCTGGCCTTCGTGGATGAAAACACCGGCACGCTCGTCCCGCATTTCGCCGGCGCCTACCCGTTGGCGGGCAAGGAGGAAGGCGTGGCCGACTGGTCGTTTCACAATCGCCGCACCGCCGGGCGCTTCACCGACACCCTGCCCGGCAGCGAGGGCTATTACATCCCTCTGCTCTGCGAGGACAAGGCCGTCGGCGTGCTCGGCGTGAAAATGCCGCCCACGTCCACCCTCACGCTGGCCCAGCGCGATTTGCTCGAGGCTTTTGCCAGTCAGCTCGCGCTCATCGTCGAACGCGAACACCTGCGCACCGCCCGCGAACGCGAACGCATCCTCACCGAATCGGAGAAACTCCACCACACCCTCCTCGAAAGCGTGTCGCACGAGCTGCGCACGCCCCTGGCCGTCATCACCGGCGTAAGCGAAAATTTGCCCCACGCCGACGCCGCCATGCGCGAAAATCTTTTGCATGAACTCAGCACCGCCGTGCGCCGCCTCAACCAGCTCGTCGGCAATCTCCTCGACCAGACCCGCCTCGAAAGCGGCACGCTCCAGCCCGCGCTCGATTGGTGTGACGCCCGCGACCTCGTCAACGCCGCGGTCAACGCCACCCGCGAGGCCCTGGCCGGGCACCCGCTGGAAATCAACATCCCCGACGACCAGCCGCCCGTGCGCGCCGATTTCGCGCTCACCGAACAAGTGCTGGAGAATTTGCTGCTCAACGCCGCCCACCACACGCCTCCCGGCACCGCCGTGACCATTTCCGTGGGCTTGGAATCCGCTGGCCGCTGGGTCTTTTTTCGCGTGGCGGACCGCGGGCCCGGCTTTCCGC
>Ga0206855_10007_pt2 | contig 79354 bp, 74 predicted proteins | sample Alteio_BWOrgCont_51_FD_152637 | JGI IMG/M metagenome (GOLD analysis project Ga0206855, IMG submission 152637) | Enriched cells from forest soil in Barre Woods Harvard Forest LTER site, Petersham, Massachusetts, United States -... | ecosystem: Environmental > Terrestrial > Soil > Temperate forest >...
CTACTGCAGCACTACCGAAGTCGTGATAGCCGCCTGCCGTAACCGTAGGCGCACATATATTAGCAACCGTTACCGAAGCCATGTTTGTATCTACCTGGAGGGCCTGGTCGGGACAGCAAGTACCGTTACCGGTACCATACACGTTATAGGTGCAAGGGTCCCATTCCAGAGTCCATATTTCATCCATGCTTGAATTGCCCGGGTCAGTTCCCAGTAATACTCCTGCAGTGCTTATCTTTTCTATTTGCGATCCTGATCCCGATGCATTCCATCCATCTGACAGATACGTATTTTCGCTGTGTTTATCAACGCACATACCACCAATATAAGCACCTGATGAAGAAAGAGTAGTAGCGGTATACATCCATTGCTTTGTGCCGGCTGGGTTAAACTTCACTAATTCGTATCCTACACCGCCGTATGCATAAACGTTACCGGCGTAATCATAATCTATCCACCAGGCTATGTTAGTAGTAGTAAATGCAGGGCTTGATGTCCAGGGGTCAATAACAAGTGTTTTTGTATTATCGTAAGCGCCGATAAAAAAAGTCTCCTCATCATTATTCACGTTGTACGATACTGCAATATTATTTCCCTTCTCTCCCTGGTAATTAGCTATTGGTGCATGGTCAGTAACCTCGCCCAATTCGCCTGCCCATATTACATCGCCGTTTTTATTTACATGGGCGTCAGCAATACCTGTATACTTAAGCTTCACTTGCGATAAATCGGCTCCGGGGTGAACTATAATATTATATTTTATCCCATATTTCTTTTCATTCGCTCCATCTTCAGGGAAAGTGTATTCCACGTCAATACCCGGGTAAAGATTATGATATATAATTCTCTTAAAAACATTGGCCTTTATGGTTTTATTCTTACCTGCATCGAAGGTGTGATAGTAACTTTGCTGGTCAACTGCTTCTACCGATACATTAGGGCTGCAGTTTACCCATTCAATTGAGGCCTTATGAAGGGTTCGTTTTGGCGCGCCGCTCTGGTCAGGATCCTTGCCTTTTTCAATGGGTGCGGTTTCCATATATCGGAATATCACACTATGGTTTGTAAAAAATGCATTTGTAAAGCCCATTTGCACCCCATATAAAACGGTTTCATTTTTTACAGCCTTATCGCACTCTCCCATGTTCTGAACATACACCTTGTAGTCATAGGGGTTTTGGGTCCAGCCGGCAGTATTGTTCCCGTTTTTATCTGAAACGGTTTTGGTATTGCTTCCGGAAATTTTGTCCATAGGCGCAACAGCTTGCTGCGCATTAGACATATAAGATGCAATAACTAAGAATAATGATAGTAGTAATCTTTTCATGTACAGATTAGTTTTAGAAAACCGTAAAGTTTAGCTGCCAGGGAAACAACCAAGGGTCTTTACGATTAGTATCAGTTATCAAATATAGTAAATTAATAGTTAGAAAGGTAGCCTTTTTATGAAAAGTTATATTCTGAAGGCAGTGGCTTTAATTCTATTGATTTACAGGGTGTAATCAAGTAAAAAGTCAGGTAATAATATGGCTGATGGGTAAAGCTAAGGCATCTAAATGGAGCATGCAATTTATAAGGCTTACTTTTTGGTATAAGTGCAAATCTGTGAAACGGATTTCTTTTTCGCGTATTAATTTCTCTTCCAATAGTTTTTCCCTCATGGTTCCTTTCAGTAAGGGAATAGATGGAGTATGCCAGTCAGACCCGTTAAAAAAGGCAAGGTTGGTGTACGAAGTATCAGTAATTAATCCGTTTTTAACAATAACTATCTCGTCGCAACTTCCTTTTTGTTCCAGTAACTTGTTCAGGCTGCTCCTGTCGGCATATTTGTAGTAGTAATCTATAGTGCCATCATGAACAAGTTTCAGGCTTTTTATTTCCCTTCTTTTATATACTTCAAAGTTTACTTTCTCAATTGAGGTACTATATAGAATAGAACATTTATATGTGCTTTCCCCTAAATCTGCAGGAATACTTACTTCGGTAGCAATATCAATTACATCGGTACAACCGAATAACTCTTTCCTTGCCCTGTTAAGGCGCTGGTTATGATAAAATATGTTTTGAAACTTTCGGTTGCTCAACCGCAGTGTTTCTAATAATTGGGACATATACCTTATCTATAAGTTCTTTGTATTCCGATTCTGCATCACTATATACGGTTATTCCACCACCGCTTTTGAAAAATAATTTGCCGTTTATATTTTCAATGAAACGTATCATTACTGCGCTTTCAACATTTTCTCCGTCGCTGTAACCAAATACTCCTGTAAAATAACCACGTTCATATTGTTCCGCTTCTTTTATTATCTCGACTGTCTTACGTTTGGGTGCTCCTGTTATTGAACCGGCAGGTAATAGCAGTGATAGAAGTGTGCCTAAATCTGAACTCAATTCTTTTCTAACCTTACCTGTTATTTCAGAGCTTACCTGCAATAATTCAGAATTATATGTTTTTACTTCGCTTATATAGCGATAACGCTTTACAGCAACATCGCTTGCTACCATGCTCAAATCGTTGCGTATCAGGTCCACGATAGTGGCATGCTCTGCTTTTTCTTTTTCGTTGTTCATTATAATTTCCTCCGCACCTGCTATGTTTTTATTAATGGTGCCCTTCATGGGGAAGGAAGAAATGGTATCACCTGTTATTTTAATAAATGGCTCGGGAGAGAAGACTACGAACTTATCCCGGTACAATAATTTATAAGGTGCGTTGCTTCGGTGAAATATTTCGCGGAGCGATAAGGAGGTTTCAATCGGAGTAGGGAATGTGAGGTTGAGCAGGTAGCTGTTCCCTTTCTTCAAATGTTCCTGCGCCATATCGAAAGTGGACTTGTATTCCCTGAAAGACATAGGATTTTTTGAAAAGGAAAAATCTTTATCATAATCCTTAAAGTCATTGTAATTGCAGTTGGTAAAGCCTTTGAAGTCAAATAAAATATTGTGTTTGCTTACTTCACTTAATGGAATTACAATGGGTTGCTGCTTATCAAAATCTATAATAAAGAGAAAAGGCGTCTTGCTTTCAGAATAAGGGTTAAGCAATTCACTTATGCGGGAATTTATTTCTTCTTTATCTATATATGAAAGGGGCAGGTTTGGCATGAAATGAATAAAAAGACGAATATACACTGTATCTTTTTGAGATGAGTTGCATTATAGTAATAAAATGAGCTTCTCTCCGTTTTAATTAATGTTGCAAGTTTCAATTCGGTTTTTTAATTAAAGGAATACGGGAGTGGTAAAATCATCTTATCATGAAATATATAGTAGTCCTAACCGCGTTGGCCCTTTCATTGGTTTCTTCAGCACAAACCGATAGAGTAAGAGGGCACATTTCAACCACCGACACAGCAGACCTTACCATTTACAAAGTATTTCCCGATTCATTTCCCCGCGTATCGGTAATTTTTAAAGCAGAAACAAGGAGGGGAGCGCCTGTGTGGGGATTAACCAAAGACAAAATGCAGGTAAGTGAAGATGCACAGCCCTGCAAGGTGGTTTCACTTAAACTTATTTCAACCAACAAACCTATTGACCTGGGTATTGTGGTTGACCATTCGGGTTCCATGTTGTTCGATTCAGCCCAGCTTACCCACGAGCAATGGAAATACTTTTTCTCGGAATATGAAGCGGGCAGAATGCCTGTTTTCCCTGTAGGGTATGTTACCCCTATGGATAATGCCAAATTGGCCATAGAAAACTTTGTGAAGAGCTTTAACTCGAATAAGGATTTTGTAAGCTTTATAGGTTTCTCCGACTATATAGATACACGAATTAAACTTACCCAGGATACATCAGTAGTACTTAACGCTATACGGACAACAACCGCATATTCGGGCACTGCCCTATATGATGGTATTATGCTTTCGCTGGAGTACCTTAGGAATTCTAATGGCATAAGGGCCGTTGTAGTGCTTACCGACGGGGAAGACAATAAATCGAATACCAAATATGAACAAGTAATAGAAGAAGCTATAAAAGACAGTATACCTATTTATACTGTTGGCCTTGGCGATGCGAATAAAGATTCGCTGTCGATGATGGCAAGGTCGACAGGAGGATATTTTTATTACAGCAGTTCAGCATCGTCACTCAAAACTATTTACGATGAAATAAGCCAGAGCCTGCAGGCCTATTACGAAATGAAATATGAATCGCCAAATTTTCTTGCGGTTGATAGCAGCAGGGCCATACAGGTGACATTCGATAATGATACCATTGCTGTGAATACAACGCCTTATACAGCAAGTTTTTCACCTGAAAGGGTAGCTTACGAAAACAATAAAAGGAATGCAGTCCCTGTTGCAACCAGCCATAAAAAGCCAATTGTATTACCCGTGCCTGAAGAAGTTGTGCAATATGCCAATGACAAAAAGGAAGAATCGGAGAGGATATGGGATACTACTAAGGAAGAAGGACCTGAGCTGATTCCAAAGTTTCCTGAAAGCGAAGGAAGCAATGATTATGCCATGTATGGGGTAGGAGTAGCTGCCGTAGTGCTTTCTGCCGGAACCATTCTTTTTAAAATGAAGAAGACAAAGAGTAAAGTAAACAACCGCGATAATAATAGTAATCCTATTATAGCAAACATGTTTCCGAATCCTACTAATGGGCCCATGACAATATTGTATTCAGGCCCGGCGGGACAATTACAGATATTAAGTTTTAACGGGCAGGTGGTGCATTCAGCAGATATAAGCGGTACAACAAAAACAGATTTCGGCACACTGGCCGATGGGGAATATATGGCAATTGTTATAGCGAACGGGGTACAGTCGAATGTAGCGCGGTTTATAGTGAAGAAATGAGGTGATGGATGAGAGAGGAGTAGTTCCGTTTTTAACGGGCTACTCCTTTTATTATGAATTTATCGAGGTCAACATCGCCTGATACTAAAGAAATGGTTAACCTGTAATCGCCGGTAGCATAATCCATCGGTAGTTGAACCGATGACCAATGCATAATATCTAAAGGAATAGATATTTCGGTAGTAACACTCCTGGTAACTGCGGGCCTTGATATTTTTATGTTCAATTTCCCTTTTCCTTTACCCATATAACTTAATTGTAATTTTCCGGCAGAGGAATCACGGATGCTGAAATTATATACATAATTGGTTTTCGGCGCAAGATGCACATAAGTGGTAAAGCTTGAATAATCTATAGTGTCTCCGTTTATGCGGCTGGGCGTGGTAAATATGCTTTTAGTATCAATAGTTGAATCGGCTACTTCGGCTTCAAACTGAAAATCTTTCGACCACCTTTCCGGGTGAGCATTTTCATGCCATTTATCTAACTGGTAGAATATGGTACGTCCATCGCTAGTAGTTTCATAAACATAAACACTGCCTTGCCGCCTTGCCTCAAACTCCAGCGTTTTGCCTGCAAGGTTAATCGAGACCACTTTCGATGCGGGTATTTCAGCCGAGTCGTTTGAAAAAGGCTGATAGGTACCACAAATAATATACTCTAGTTTTGTGTTATGTTTCCTTACGGTAACAAGCACGTGGCGGTCGTTGTCGTTAACGGGGTAGGTTATAATGGGCTGCTTGTTTTCATCGAATAATACATTGCCATTTCTCAACACATCTTCAAACCTGCTGGTTATAGCCTGCGCATAAGCGGGCATAGCAGCCTGCCACACATAATCGGCGGGGTTGCTGAAGGGTGCCTTCAGGTCAAAGTAACCGGTGTAGTAAAATTCGGCGCCTATAACAGAAAGGCATTTCAAGAGCCCCAGCCACTGCCCGGGCCTAACATCCATTTCAGGATTATTGGCCCAGCCGGCACCAACAAAAGGGCTGAATAAATTATCGCCATCGGCTATTTCCACTTTACGGCCATCTTCAATCCATTTCCAGCCGTGCCATGCGCCTGTCCATTCTTTCCAGTTCTTGGGCCAGCGCACATAAAAATCGGGAGTAGAGTAATACATGCCGTTGATAGGCGTCTGTATTTTTTTCATGATGTGCCAGTTAAAGCGGTCAATGGGGCCGCCTTCTACAATGTAAAATGAGAACTGGGTGTTTTTCAGTTGAGGTACTCCGTTTAAAAATACCGAGGAGTAAACATTTCTGAAATGCAGTTTGCCAATGGCCATAAAGTCATCCCACGAATCTATTTTCATGGAATCTTTCATACGTATCATGGCAGGGTCCTGCTTAAACGCACTTTCCATATAAGGGCCGGGCGGCTCTTCGCCGTTTTCATTCAGCCTGTTTAATGGGCGGGTTAAATATTTACACAAGCGCGACAAATAAAATTTCTCCGATTGTCCATCCATCTGTATTAATGAATCGGGAAATGTAAAATCGGGTTCAATGGCTTTGCTGCCATAGACTGTTGCTTTAATCATTGCGGCGGTGTCTGCTTTGCGGTCATAGATTAGGGCGTCCTTATAACGCAGGCCCAATGCCTTTGGCGGGTTCACCCACCACATGGTTATGGCATCGGCAGTAATGTCAGGGTATTGATTAGCCAACCTAACAAATGCCGGTATGCTGTCGCCTTTTGACACCCATTGGAAAGCGAATCCTGCCACCAGTAAATTTATGCCGTAGTTCCAACGAAGCGCCATTTCGCGTTGTATTTCAACAGAGTTATTTATAGCATCCTGTTGTTTAATAGTCGGGTCGCCCCCGCCACCCAGGTAATTAGGCGCCATCCAGTTAAAAAGCCGTTGCAGTTTATTGCCGGGATAATAGCGTGGTAGCGGATAGCTTTGCAATTGCTGCAGGGCACTGTTTGTGGCTTTACCCGGAAAGCCTAACGGAAACTGAGTATAATCGTAATGCGGTGGTTTATCCTGGCAGCGCACCAGCGATACCGATAACAGAGAGAATAGTATTACGGTGAGAAACCTCATAGGGCAAACTTAGGAAATAACAGCCAAAGTATGGGCATGTTCTTCTTCTCCCTAATTCTTCATACATTTGGTGCAGTAATTACACACCAATGAAAAGAATACTACTCATTACGTTACTCTCGTTTTTTAATCTTTCTCTTTTTGCGCAATTAAAGCAAGGGGCAGCAGCTATTGGGGGAAAGTCCGGCTCAGTATGCTATTCTATAATTCAGGCAAAGGACCATGGTTATGCAATGGCGGGATGTACCAATTCGTATGGGGCCGGTAATGAAGATGTATATGTTGTTAAATTAGATTCTAACGGTAAATTGCAATGGGCTAAAGCTATTGGCGGCCAAAATTTTGATCAGGGTTGGGTTTTGATACAAACGCATGATGGGGGGTACGTAGTAATAGGGCGGACTGCCTCATTTGGTGCAGGCAACCAAGATGTATATGTAATTAAATTAGATTCAGCAGGCAATTTGAAATGGACAGAAACAATAGGAGGAAGCAATAATGATAATGGTTATTCTATTATTGAAACCAAGGATAAAGGGTTAGCAATCGCTGGGATGACAAATTCATTTAGCATCGGAAGCTATGATGTATATGTAATTAAGTTAGATTCAGCGGGTAATTTACAATGGACAAGAACTGTTGGTGGAGTAGGTGATGATGAGGGGTATTCTATAATACAAGCGAGAGATGGGGGGTATGTAATAGCGGGATATACGACTTCATTTGGTGCCGGAGACGATGATGTATATGTGATTAAATTAGATTCAGTTGGTAACCTACAATGGACGAAAGTAATAGGTGGAACTAATGTAGATTTAGCTAATTCTATTGTTCAAGCAACAGACGGTGGCTACCTAATAGGAGGATCGACTGGCTCCTATGGGTTAGATATGGATATGTACGTTATAAAACTTGACTCCTTAGGCAATTTAAAATGGACAAGAACAATCGGTGGCCCACGCAATGAAATGGGGCTTTATATGGCAACGACTAACGATAAGGGCTATGCTATAATAGGATATACAGATTCATATGGAGCAGATAGCAATGATATATACATGGTTAAGCTTGATTCAGCGGGTAATTTGAAATTGACAAGAACAATTGGAACTGGTGCCACTACAAATATAGCCTGGGGAATAACTCAAACAAATGATAAAGGGTTTGCTATAACAGGATGGATTCTTTCAACAACCGGGTCTACAGATGCATGCATGATTAAGCTAGATTCATCCAGTAATACATGTCTTACAACAATAAATGATAGTGGTAGAATAAGTAGTGGCGGTAAAGTAAGTAGCGGAGGCACTATTACAAGTAAAGATAGCGGTATATTTGGTAGTGGTGGCAAAGTTAATAGTGGAGGGGTATATACACCTATTTGCGGAGTAGAGTCCGTTAATGATATTGTTGCGCCAGAAAATAGTGTACAAGTTTACCCCAATCCCAATAATGGGGTATTCACAATAGAGGAGCAGGGGATAAGCAATAAGGAATACATTGAAGTTTATAATATGCTTGGCGAGAGAGTATATAGGCAACCCCTTCGACAGGCTCAGGGTGACAATCATATAGATTTAAGCAATAATGCCGACGGGGTTTACCTATACAGAATAATTACTGAAACAGGAGAATTAGTTTCGGAAGGAAAGGTTATAATTCAAAGGTAATTTGAATATTATGGCGAAACCGCGCTAATTCTTTACCATTGCAATGCCGATTACGCGGCACTCTATAGCAACTATTCTACAAGTTCACAAAACCTTACCAGCCCCACTATCGATATTACAAACGGCTTTGGCATTTTTACCGGCCTGAATGCCGACACCATTATGATTAATGTGTTGCAGTAACAGGCCGCTTGCTTATTGTCACATACTCCAGAACCTCATAGGGCAAACTTAGGAAATTCGCGGCCAATGGCTACCTGCATTGTATAAAAATTATTTGTAGTTTTACATAGCAGTTAACTAACCATTTCAGCATGCTACGCAAGTTCTTCATTATAGGTATAGTTAACCTTATTGTTTTCCTGGCAATATATAAGTTGCTACAGCACGATAGGGTGTACAGGTATACCTTGGGAACCATATCGCAGAACTACCAGATGTTCGACGACTCCGGGAACCCTGATATTCGCAGGGTATCAAATCCATACGTATCTATTACCGACGACAAATTCGATAACTGGGATGCTTCCATTTACCGCTGCATAAAAGATAATATGTATGCTGACACGGGATGTTACGCGAAAGTAAAAGGCGCATTTTTTCCGCTCTTTCCTATGGTCTGGAAAATATTACACGTAAATAATATCGAAATCTCTCTTTTCAACTATCTTATTTTTATTTTTTCGGTTGCCTTGCTGATAATTAATTTATACAAGTCGAGTGATAAGAACAAATTGCTTGTTTACGCAATGCTTATATCTCTGCCATCCGTTATTGTTTATTTTATTCCATACACCGAAGCATTGTTTTTATTATGCATGACATTGTCCGTGATTGGGCTAATAAAGAAAAAGTATTACCTCTATTTTATTGGCACTATTCTGCTGGCTATGGTAAGGCCTGCTACTGTTTTTGTTTTCCTGGCTTTTTTAATGGTTGAAATTATTAGCCTGGCGGTGAATAAGGACTTAAAAGCTTTTATGAAAAACTGCCTGCAAAAACTATTGCCCTTTTTATTGGGCTATTTCCTTGCCATTTTCATACAATATCTTTCATCATCATCGTGGACGCTTATAAGCGATGCAGGCACACATTGGAGTGGTGGCATTATTCAGAAAATTGCCGGAATATCTGATTGGTCTGCCGAAGGGTTCGGGTTAACCACTTTTGCCTTGTTTTTTGTATGCCTGCCTGTAACAATATACCTAGGGTATATAATATGGTCGAAGCAGGCGCTCAGGGCTGCGTCGCAACAAACTGAGTCGTACATATTGATGGTTTCAATGTTTTATATGGTCGGTATTACGGTGTTTATATTTTTAACATCGGGGGGTAACCTGCACAGTTTTTCAAGGTTTATACTTGATAGTCCCCCGTTTTATATTGCGATAATATTGTTGCTGAACGGGTCGGGTTATGTAAAAAAAAATATGGCGCTGATGCTTTGCACTCTTCCCCTGGCTTTGCTTATTATATTTCTTAGTGTTGCAGATTATGGGGGAAGCAGAATGGATTTCAGCTATATGGGTTTGTATCTCTATATTCTTGTTTTTATGTTTATGTTGTTCCGCGAAAGGCTTGCATTTAAAGCGCAGCTCGTGGCGGCTGCAATACTTGTTCTGTTCAGCTTGCTATGGAATACCTACCTGCTCAATATGTTCTTTAACGAAGCATGGATTTTTACATGAGAATAACAATAGAGTTGTACATTTGAAACGGTATTAAATAATTGTAATTGAACATTTCATCTTCTCGTGGAATTAAGCACAAATAAAAAGTGGAACATTGTTTTCCTGGCACTGCTGGGTGCCATGTCGCTATTCTATGGGTACCAGCATATATTTTTTATGCGCCCTTGTTCGGTACACCAATGGAGGCAGAGTGATTGCCTGTCGATTACGTATAACTACTACAAAGAGGGGATGCACTTTTTCAGCCCTGCGGTAAATTGGTGCGGGGCAGATAGTACGGGTAAAAGCTGTACCAGCGAATGCCCTTTGCTCTATTATTTAATGGCTTGCCTGTGGCAGATATTCGGTTACCATGAAAGCATATACCGTATAGTTGATACATTAGTGGCGTTTAGCGGCCTTTATTTCCTTTTTAAACTGGCTAACGAAATATTAAAGGACGGGGCATGGAGCGTAATGGTTGCCCTTTTGCTTTTTACATCGCCAATATTCACATACTATGCCAATAACTTCACTACCGATGTGCCTGCTCTGAGCCTTGCCCTTATTGCCTGGTTTTTCTTTTATAAATTCTATAAAGAGGGCCGGAACAAGCATTTTTATTTATGGATATTGTTTTGCCTGCTGGCAGGGTTAACCAAAATAAGCGCACTTCTTTCTTTCGTACCCATATTCCTTATATTTCCCATTGAAGCAATGGGCATATACCGCTTTAAAGCAGAGGGTAAAGTATTTGCAAAACCCGCCTCCCAGTTAATATGGCTGGTGGGGTTGGCAGTAATTATTTTGGGGTGGACCTGTTATGCAATAGGATATAATAATGAACATTTCAGCCGCATATTCAGCACACAAACCTATCCTATATGGACACTTTCAGGTAAAGACCTGCATTACATTTTAAGGGTATTTTATAATTCGCAGTTGGCCCTTTTTATAAGCACACCAGTGTTTTTATTAATGATGCTGCTCTTCCTGTGCCTTATATTGGTGCGCAAACAGGTACACAAATTTCTTTTTGTTTTATGCTGCATAGTATTTGCCGGGTGTTTCATTTACCTGCTACTCTGGTTCAGCGTCCTCGACGTACACGACTATTACCTTATAAACCTCCTCATATTTATTCCTGTTGTGCTTATAACATTCCTGCACTACCTTAAGAAGAACCAGGCTGCCCTGTTTGAATCAAGGCCTGTGAAGATTATTGCAGCGATAGTATTTATATGCAACATTTATTATTGCAGTGTTCAAATGCGGTTAAGGTATTACCCTGAATCGTGGTTGGCGGGCTCGTTTATTGTAGATGTAGGTACGCAGAGCTATTGGGAAGGTTTCAATAAAGATTATAATAATCATTTTAAAGCGCTGGAAACCATTACGCCTTATTTAAGGACATTGGGACTGAAAAGAACCGACAGGGTTGTAAGCCTTCCCGACCCCAGCATTAATATAACCCTTTATTTAATGGACCAGAAAGGTTATACGGGCTATGATATTGTGCATGCCTGGCCTGAAGATATGCTGGGGCAGATAGAGAAGAAATATCTTTACCCTTTTGCTATTGGCAATGGCGATAAACGTACCCAGATGAAGAGGTTTATTGACAGCGGGCGGGTAAGATACCTGGTAGTCAACGATTCTGCCTTACTTGATTCAAACTGGATTAAACCTTTCATTGCTAAGAAACTGGGCCAGTATAAAAATGTAAGCATATTCGACCTTACCTATAAATGGAAACTGAAAGATACGCTGAATCTTATTGTAAATAACATAAAACACACTCCTTCATGGTATGATTATGTTAAAAAAGATGCCCAACAGAAAGGTATTCCCGTTGATTCATCGCTGATACTTAACGCCAGATGGGTGGTTCAGCAAAAGCAATTTAAATTGTAACGTGGTAGTTACTCTTCCTCCTCTTCCTGGGTAAAATATTTTATCAAACGGATAATAAGATAAATAACCAGGATAATTATGCCTATAAGAAGGCCTATTCCAATTATTTTTCCCAGTATATATCCAATTGAATAGCCTTTATCGAAAGCTGTGTCGAGGAGAATATACAGAAGTGATAATTTCATGGTTGCCATTTTTTTTAACGGCTGAATAAAAATAAGGAATTTATCGGAATCCCGGTATGATATTAAACCGGCAATTATTGCTTTATTAGTTTAACTACCTGCAATGATTTATTGGCAGCCACTTTTACAAAATACATTCCGTCAGGTTGATTATCTATATTAATTGAGAGTGAAGAATGGGGAGTGGAGAATGAATTAGAATAGATTTTCTCTCCCAATACATTAAATACCTCAACCAACAATGGGCTGCCTACAGATGACTGTACAATAAAGCTTCCGTTTGTGGGGTTAGGGAATATTGTGATTAAGCCCGATTGCTTATTGCTTTCAGTGGCGATTGAAGTAGGTATAGAATTGCATCCGCAATGGCCACTTAAGGCACAGGTGTCCATCATGTTTATAGAGTCGACCATATCTGCGCCTATGTCGTTTCCGTCGGTGGCGCCATTCTTATATGGGCTAGTGCCCGATAAATTATAATCGCCTGTTGCAAAATTTACAAAACCTACCGAAATAGTATCGGCAGGAAAATAGTTGCCTGTCGGGTATGGCCCTGCAGTACCGCCAATAATGGCATTATTGGTAAATGTCCAGTCGGTATAGTAGGTATTAAGCGTTGAAAGCCCTTCACCTGTTGAGGTTCCTGAAAAACCGTAACTGCCGTTTGTCACTATGTTGTTTTCAAAATAAAAAGTATCAGCTTTTGTATAATTTTCGCTGAACCCCATGGGCCCTGCGCTGAATGCAGTATTATGATTAATAATCAGGTCAACCGGGCCGCCTTCAACTCCGAATATTCTTCCATCGGAGCCTGAACCGGTAACATGCACAATGTTATTTTGAATAAGCACCCTGAATGTGCGCTGGCTTACATTTGGTGTATCAGTGCCCAATACGTTAAACCCCTGTTCAATATTTACAAAGGTGTTCATCTCAATAGTAATATCACGTGTAGTGCACCATGGTGCGCCTCCATTCTGGTTGCGGGGAGTAAGCAGCAGCGACATTCCATTCTGGTTGGCTGCCCAGTTGTTCTCAAAGCGATTGCCTTTTACAAGTACACGCCGGGCATTCTTAAACTCCAGCAGGTTTTTCACCTGCCACAACGAACCTTTCCATGCCAGTGGTTTGAAGAAATAGTTATCTCTTATTTCAATATCAGATACAACCAGGTTTACTATGGCAGGGTCCTCACCGCCGAACATCATATTTTCAGTTGATGCTTCTAAATAATTGTTCACTACCTTGATAGGGCCGGGAGTATTATATGCCCAAAGCCCCTGTGTGTCGGAGCCCTGTTCCTTAAAATCGGATACGTAGCAATTGATAACGGCAATACTTTCGCCATCCATTTCAATGCCGCGCCTTCCGCCAACTCCTGTATCGCCATGTATGTAACACCTGTCGAATACAATATCATGGGGCAGCGTACTTACTGAAGTATCGGCATTGCCGATAGTAACCAAATCGTACACGAAATTACCGCTTACAGGTTTTAATTCAATTCCCACAAAACGAAAGTTGTGCGCGTTTGCCGCAGTCTGTATGGCGCCACCGGCGGCAGCGGCTACAACTATCTTTGGCATGTTAATGGAATCAGACTGGGCTACCCTGTCACATGTGCCGGGCAGGCTGGCGTAATTGCTCGATTGTATATATATCCACCCCGAACCAGTTGTTTTGTTTGGCAATGTATATGGGCCGGTGAATGTTGCTCCGGCCTGCAGAATTATAATATCGCCCAGTTGCGCACTGTCGAGAGCTGCCTGGAAGTCACCACCGGCATTTACGATATAAGTCTTGCCTGTAGGCAAAGCATAGGTAGTATTAATATATGTTTTCGGAAGCTGAGGCAGGGTTTGTGCGTTGCCTGTAAAATATATTCCTGCAAACAGGATGATAAGATGGTAGAGCCGGGAGTTTTTCTTCATAGGATTCAAATATCAGGTATTGCTTTACTCCAAACGCTTCAATTTTACCCGATGCTCCCTCTTCTGTAGGCTACCATTATTTTAATTTCGATTGTAAAAAGCTAAGGTAGTCATCAGGTACACTGTAATTTGCATTCTTTGCCATAACAGCGTATTTCATGGCATTGTTATAATCGCCTGCTTTGTTATAGTAAATAGATAAGTAGAACATGCATTCCGCATTGTTGGGGTCTAAGTTCAGGGCGTGAGTTAAATCATCAAGCGCTCCCGGTTCGCCAGCATCATATTCTGCTGCGCCACGGTAATGGTAGTATTCCGCATTGCCGGGGTCCATGTTTATGGCAAGGGTATAATATTTTTTAGCGCTGTCGAACTGGTGCATGTTCAGGTAAAAATAGCCCATATTGCTCACTAGTTTCTCCGAGTTAGGGTCAATGCTTCGTGAGTGATAGTAATCAGCTATGGCAAGGTCGTATTTCCCAAGCGCTTCATAATTAATGGCCCTGTCGAGGTAGGTGAGCGGGTCATCTTTGTCAAGGTCCAATGCCTTGTTGAAATAATCGAGCGCCCCGTTAAAATCTTTTTTTGTCGCCACCAGGCAGCCCATGTTACGTATAACTTTAGGGTCTGTTGTTCCAAGGTCAATAGCAGTTTTGTAATTTTCATACGACTTATCGTATTCGTCGCGTTTAAAATAGTATGAGCCCAGGTTGTTATAAGCCTGTATTATTTCCCTCGGTCGCTGGCCATATTTCTTTATAACGTCGGTCCATAGCGTTTCAGTGCTGTGCCAGACAAGGGTGCGGTTGTAACACAAAATCCCGAGAGCAATTATATAAACGCCTGCAATGCCCAATAAAAGTGATTTCAGTTTATTGTTTTTCATAAGCAAATAGTATCCCAGTATTATAGCGGGAAACAAAACCCCGAACGATGATATGTAGGTGTACCTGTCGGCCATAATATTCGGGCCCGATGGCAACAGTTGTGAAACAAAAACAAAGTTCACAAGGAAAAATGCAACGCCAAAAGCTACAATCCTGAAATTGTTTTTACCCGAGCGCCAAGCGAAGTAAAGCGGAACAGATAAAATTAGCAGTGCAATAAGCGGTGCAAAATAAAATATGGCAGGCATAGAGCCTGTTTCAGGGTAGGGATAAAAGCTGCACAGACCAACAGGAAAGAAAGACTTTGTTATATACATAAAGCATCCGTAAGAGGCAATAAGTATGCGCTCGAAGAAGCCAGTGTCGTTATGTATTGCGCCGGCCTGCGTTTGGTTATGAATGGTCATTAACCCTGCAATGAGTGAAATAAGTATGAAAGGAATTTTATCAATCCATTGCCTGCGTGACGGTTTGCCCGATAATAAAAAGTCTATTGCAAGCAGCGAGCCGGGAAATACTACAGCCATAGGTTTTGATAATAGGGAAAGCACAAAACAGAGAATAACGGCAATAAGCAGTTTTATTTTTTTCTGCTCCAGGTAGCGCATGTAAAAAATAAGTCCCGCAAAATAGAAGAGGCCGTAAAGCACATCTTTACGTTCGGCAATCCAGGAGACTGATTCTACATGAACAGGATTTATAGCGAAAGTCAGGGTAAAGAAAGCGGCCAGCCACTCTTTATATTTGAAATTACCAAAGCCGTTTTTCTCCATTGCTTTTAAAAGCAGCAATACAAAAAAGAAAAGCAGCACACAGTTAATAATATGCAGAATGATATTGGTAAGGTAATATTGAAAAGGCGAAAGGCCCGCGAAATGGTAGTTTATAGCGTAGGATAGAATGGTAATGGGGTTGTAGTAGTCGTTGGTAACGTCGTGCAGAAGCATGGCTTTTACATTATCGGAAGAAAACGACCTGATAAAATTGTTGTCGGTAATGAAGCGCTCATCGTCCCAGTTAGTAAACTGGTTATGCAGCGAATAACTGTAACAGAGAAAAGTTATAACAGCAATGCACAAGGGCAATTGCCACAGTAGCTTATTAGCTTTCTGAGAATCAATAGAATGTTCCTTACTCATTTACAAATAATTGCCGCCATAAGCAGCGCAATTATAAGGTTTAAAGCACTAAGTAAATGTTAATTAAATCTTTACTTAATGTAAAGGAAAAGTATTGTGGTGGGAAGTTTATTAGTTCTGTCATTAATCAAAGGGCTGCCAGCCGTTTTGCTTTGGCTTCTTTCTTTTTCTGGCGTTCTTCTTTTTTCTCTTCTTTTTTGCTCTTAGTGGCTTGTTGTTGTCCGAAACTTGTGTTTGCCATAAAGCAAAACGAGACTATAATTACTGCGGGCAGTATCTTGTTTGTTATGGGATAAAGCATTCTCATATAACTCAGAGTGTTCATTTGTATGTGAAACGGTAAAAAATCTAAAAGGTTTCAGATTTTCAAGAAAATTTTAATAATGGCTGTTAATGTTGGATTTTTGGGATGAATGAAATAGTGCTATTTGCCGCTTCTACCGGGGCTAACAGCGAAATATATTCCTTTAAATAAAAGTGGTTACTTTTCTTTTGTCAACTCAGCGCCATCACCGGGGCATTTTCCCGGGTTAGGAAATACCTTATTGCACTTCGGGCATTTGTAGAGGTGGCATGCTGCTACAGGGCCCGGGCGAGCATCCTCTTCACTTTTTTGGCTGTGCGCGGTAGTCGTTACTTTTTTGCTTTCTTCAACGGTAGGCTGAGCTTGTTGCGGTTCAGCTGTCTTTATGTTTTGCGGAGGCGCTGCAACTTTCTTTACTTCCACAGTCTGGGCCTTTTGCTGGCAAATAGCAGCCAGGCTTATAAAACTAAATGCGCATATAAGTATTGCTTTCATGGTTACCGAAATTATATAACGAAGATAGGCAAAATAGTTGGGATAGGAAATGAGCTACATACTTTTTGACCTGTTTTCAAGTTTTACTACAATGACCTACAATTAAAATAGCTAAATCCGCATGAGAATAACGTACTTTTTGATTATTTTTTTACTCTGTTTGGGTACTAGTTCAAGCAAAGCACAATATACAGTTTTGCATTATTTTAACGACACAAATGGTGAAGCTCCGGTTGGTTCATTGGCACTATCGGGGAATAAGTTCTATGGTATGACTGTCGTTGGAGGAAAGTACAGCTATGGTACTATTTATTCGATAGATACTAATGGTGCTGGATATAAAGTTCTCCTTAATTTTAATGATACCAACGGAGCATACCCTTATGGCTCATTAACACTTTCAGGGAAAGTATTATATGGTATGACATATCAAGGAGGGTCTTTTAATCATGGCTGTGTTTTTTCAATTGATACCAATGGTAATAGATATAAAGACATGCTAGATTTTAATGGTACGAATGGCTCGTATCCCAATGGTTCTTTAACGCTTTCGGGAAATATCTTGTATGGAATTACATCTAATGGAGGAACTATGAGATATGGTAATGTTTTTTCAATAGATACTAATGGTACCCAATATAAGGACTTGTTTGATTTTAATAATACAAATGGAGCGGAGCCTGAGGGCTCATTAACACTCTCGGGAAGAATGCTATTTGGTACGACAAATTCTGGCCTTGGAGGGGCCTGGTATGGAACTATTTTCTCTGTAGATACTAATGGTAATAGGTTTAGAAATCTGCTTTATTTCAATGATACAAATGGCGCAAATCCTTACGGATATTTAACACTTTGTGGAACAACATTATATGGTATCGCAAATGGAGGGATATATAACAATAGTCGTATTTTCTCTATAGATACTTCTGGTAATAAATTTAAAGATTATTCCAATGACACAAATTGTATAAGCCCACAAGGCTCTTTAACGCTTTCAGGTTATACCTTGTATGGGATGACTTATGCAGGAGGGGCATATCACTATGGTGATATTTTTTCAATAGATACAAATGGCAGTGGATATAGAGACCTTTTTGATTTTAATGATACAGACGGTTCGTATCCAGATCAATGTTCATTATTACTATTGGGGAGTATACTTTATGGGGTAGCCACAGAAAGAGGTGTAGGTTTATATGATGGAGTTATTTTTAGAATTGATACTAGCAATACTGTAACCTCAATTAATGAATTAACTTCAAGTTCAGGAACCCTGAAAGTGTTTCCGAATCCGAATAATGGAAAATTCCATATAGAGCAGAGTGCGGAGAAAGAGAGCGAAGTGATAGAAGTATATAATATGTTGGGCGAAAAAGTTTATTCGCAGCCCCTTCGACAGGCTCAGGGTGGCAGCCAAATCGATTTGAGCAATAATGCCGATGGGGTTTACCTATTCAGAATAATTACTGAAACCGGAGATTTAATTTCGGAAGGTAAGGTAGTAATTCAAAAATAGAATTAAAGCGCCGCTAAGCGTTTTGCTTTGGCTTCTTTTTTCTTCTGGCGTTCCTCTTTTCTTTCTTGCTTTTTGCTTTTAGCAGCTGCTAGCTGGCCATAACTTGCTGTTGTGAAACAGGAAAAAGAAACTACAATTAAAAATGCAAGTAACTTTTTCGCCCCGGGAGTATATAATATTGTATTCATCAGGGTGCCTTTTCTGATTAGAACGGCAAATCACTTCCAGGGTTTCACAATTCGGGGAATTCTTATCAACAGGTGTTAATAAGAGGGGTGAAGGCTTGTATCTCTCTTTGCTTTTAGCCGTAAAAAGCACTATACTTGCAATAAGCGTTAATAATAGATATGAAAACAGTGCGCTTCCTGTCAACCATTCTGCTTTTGGGCATGGGGCATTTAAATGCCCAAATTACTGACTTGCACAATTTTAGCGTTAATTCTGCTCCCTATGCCGATGTTACAACTACAGGCAATAAGTTATTCGGAGCATCGAATGAAGGCGGGAAAAACGGGTATGGTTATTTCTTCTCTGTAAATAAAGATGGAAGCGCATTTAAAGATATATGGGATTGTAATGATACCGGCCTTGTTGAAGGTAATGCCAACGGAGGTTACCCATATGGAGATGTTACAGTTATAGCAAACAAGTTGTATGGGTTCAATGAAGATGGAGGCGCATTCGGGTATGGAAATATTTTCAGGATAGATACTAATGGTGCAGGATATAAAGACCTGCACGATTTTAACGACACCGCAGGCGCCAGTATGGAATGGGGCGCATTAACTCTTATAGGAAATAAATTTTTCGGAATGACATACGGGGGCGGAGCGTATGGATATGGAGTTATATTTTCTATAGATACCAATGGTGCAGGATACAAAGACATTTTTAATTTTAACGACACCAATGGAGCTTATCCTCAAAGTGTATCGTTAGCAGTATACGAGGATAAACTATATGGTATAACCTACCAGGGTGGCATTAATGACTCAGGTGTTATTTTCTCTATTGACACTGACGGAAGTGGGTACAAGGACCTTGTAGATTTTACCTATTCTAAAGGGTATTTCCCGTATGGGTTCCTTACGCTGGTTGGCAACAAACTTTTTGGCATGACATACGAGGGCGGAACACTTGACTCCGGGGTTATTTTTTCGGTAGATACCAATGGAATAGCTTATAAAATCCTGGTAAATATGGATAGCGCTACCGGTTGTTTTCCTCAAGGCGCTTTAACTCTGGCAAGGAATAAACTTTATAGCATGACTTACCAGGGTGGTGCGCACGATTCAGGCGATATTTTCTCCATCGATACAAATGGTACAGGGTTTAAACGTATTTACGATTTTCAGGGCGGCTCATCTGCTTTTTACCCCAGTGGTAATAACATAACCGTTTCTACTGATACCCTTTTCGGAATGACATGGGATGGCGGCCTTAATGGCTACGGAGAACTTTTCATGTTAAAGGATACTGCTTTGCTTGCAAGTGTAAATACAGTTAGTATACCCGATGCAATTGTAAAAGTGTTTCCCAATCCAAACAATGGGATATTCAATATTCAAATTGCTAATAGCCATAAGCTAATAGCTAACAGCTTTATTGAAGTTTACAATATGCTTGGCGAAAAAGTTTATTCCGCAATAGTTAATAGCAAAATGCAAATTGACTTAAGCAATAATGCCGATGGGGTTTATCTATACAGAATAATTGCAGAAACCAGAGAGTTGATTGGGGAAGGGAAGGTGGTTATACAGAGATAATTCACATTAATTACCTTTGTGATACAAAATCAATGTTGAAGAATATGAAAAAGCAAAGAATAAAAATGGGAATCGGCCTGTTATTAACTTCAGGCAGTGTTTTTATTGGCGATGTGGTTTCATCTTCAATAGTTGTCGATTTCTGCAGAGGCTTCTGCACCGGCCTTGGAATAGTACTTATAGTTTCGGCTTTTTATAAGTTGAAGCGTAAGACAGTTCGATAAGCTTTTATTTGCCTTATACAAAATCCAACTATTATCTTTTTAGTTCCTGCGAAGTAGAGAGCAGATAGCATATTAGTTTAATCTTTGGTGTTCTTAATTGTTTGAGGCATGATTCTTATTATACAGTAAATATGAAAGAGTTTAATAAAGTTCATACTTTTACGAAAAATTAAACTATCATGAAGAAAATTTACATTCTATTATCTACAGTTCTGCTTTTTGGAGTAGGACATTTAACTGCTCAAATTACCGATTTGCATGATTTCAGCAACAGCTCTGATCCTTATGCAGATGTTACTATTGGAGGCAACAAGTTATTCGGAGCGGCTTATAGTGGTGGATCAAATGGTTTCGGCTATTTCTTTTCTGTAAATAAAGATGGAAGCGGATTTAAAGATATCTGGGATTGCAACGATACAGGTAGTATTCTGGGTAACTCAAATGGTTACGATCCTTATGGCGATGTTACTGTTATAAAAAGCAAATTATATGGTTTTAATTACGAAGGTGGCGCATACGGGTATGGAAATATTTTCAGAATAGACACGAATGGCACAGGATACAAAGACCTGCACGATTTTAACGACACCACAGGTGAATATATAGGATGGGGTGCATTAACTGTTGTCGGGAATAAGTTTTTTGGAATGACATATGAGGGCGGAGCCTATGGGTATGGAGTTATATTTTCTATGGATACTAATGGTGCAGGATATAAAGACCTTTTTGATTTTAACGATACTACCGGTGGTTATGGTGAGAGTGCAACATTAGCAGTTTATAAGAATAAGCTTTACGGTATGACTTACGAGGGAGGAGCTAATGATTCAGGTGTTATTTTTTCAATAGACACCAACGGAAACGGATACAAAGACCTGGTGGATCTTAATCGTTCAAAAGGGTATTATTCTTACGGGTTCCTTACATTGGTGGGCAATAAGCTTTTTGGTATGACATATTATGGTGGTGCACATGATTCGGGTGTTGTTTTTTCAGTAGATACCGACGGTGCAGGTTATAAAAACATAGTAGATATGGATAGTTCTACAGGTTACTATACCTATGGTGGCTTAACATTATGCCGGAATAAACTATATGGTATGACCCAGTACGGTGGTGCTCGTGATTCAGGTGTGCTTTTCTCAATAGATACAAATGGTACAGGATTCAAACATCTTTACGATTTTGGAGGAGGCAGCAAAACTGCATACTACCCTTATGGTAATAACATTACTATTTATACGGACACTCTTTTTGGAATGACGTATACCGGCGGTCTCAATAGTTCAGGAGAACTTTTCAGGTTACAGGATACTGTCTTGCTAACAGGTATTAATAGAATTAACTTACCTAAAGGTGTTGTAAATGTTTATCCGAATCCTAATAATGGAAGGTTTACAGTGTATTGCAACACGGAAGCCAAAGAAAATATGTTAATAGAGGTATATAACGTAATAGGAGAGAAGGTTTATACCGGCAGCCTTAAAAATACCATGGGTAACAACCAGGTTGATTTAAGTGCCAATTCGAGTGGAGTATATCTTTATAGAGTTATAACAGTAGATGGAGCCTTGGTAAAACAAGGAAAGATAGTTATAGAGCAATAACCGGTAATGGGAATAAAAGAATTAATCCCGCACAATACGTGCGGGATTTTTTTATTTAGCCATGATATGAGATTAGCTGCTATGGAGCACTTGCTGAAACAAGGGACTTCTGTATGAGTAGAAGATGGTAATTCAGAAATAAATTACTTGCCAATACAAAACCTGCTGAAAACCGTTCTAAGAATTAATCAGTTATTCCTATAGCCACTAGTAATAGTATTAATCCTATAATAATTGCTATAAACCCCGCTTCGAAGGGTAGAAGTACTCCAGCTAGCGAAGCTGCTGCGCTATGTGAAATTGATGCTCCTACAAGGAAGAGTACTAACCCAAGAAGAATGAAAATTATACCAGCTGTGATAGTCTTACTTTTTCTGCTTGTCACTGTTGGAGGTTCCTGAGAATAGGAGGGATTTATTACCCCGCCATCTGTGTTATCATATTCAGAAGAGAGTTTATTGGGGGAAGGTACTTCTGCTACTGGCTTTGCGAGGATTTCATTCAATCCGGCTAAAAATAACACTACTCCAAGTAATATACATACCAAACCAATGTTACTGGTACTCCAAATGCCTCCCAAAACTATAGCTACTATTCCAATGGAGCCTGCGATAATTGCCGGAGCCTTTTTACTATGCGCCTTCACGGTTTCTCTTCCGGTTGTATCGTTGAGTTGTATAATCTTAGATACTGATTCTTCTATTGTTTTAATATTGACTTTCGGTTGTTTCCTACAAATTGAATGGCTGAAAGGCAAGGTTAAAGGTGATTCTTTTTGTGTAGAAAGACTTAAATCTGTATTTCGCTGACTGGTGTTTTCATCTTTCCTTACTATGTTCTTTAATGGCCTGTTTGCAATATAATTGACTGCTACCTTACTCTTATTATCGGGAATGTTAAAGAAAAACCCTTTTGTATACTTGCGCTTGCTAAACGACAAAGTACATTTGTTTGATGTGGTACAACCAGTTATTAAAGCAAGTATTACAAGCCCAAGTTGAGCTGGCTTGTGGTCTATTTTAAAAATTAAAAAAATCAACTTAAGAGATATTGGTTTATAATGCCGTTTACTTCCCTATACAAAACCTGCTGAAGATATTGCCAAGCAGGTCGTCGGTAGTTACTTCTCCGGTAATCTCACCTAAGTGGTTAAGCGCGCTGCGTATATCCGATGCAACAAGTTCACCCGATAATTTACTCTCAATTCCTTTTTTTGCATTGGCAAGGTTTGTAAGTGTAGCCTGCAATGCTTCGTAGTGGCGGGCATTGGTAAGCACTATGTTCTCCTGCATACTTGCACCTTGCAACGCAGCATCGCATAAAACCTTTTTCAGTTCTTCAATGCCTTTGTTTTTTCTCGCAGAAATAGAAACCAGATTCTTTATTTCCTTAAACTTAACCTCAGCCTTAACCTCATCCAGCACATCTACTTTATTGGCTACCGGAATAACCGCTACTCCATCCCCATCTCTATTTGATAGAGAGGGGGTAACGGGGTGAGTACTTAGTTTTTTCATATCGGCCAACACATCCTTAGCGCTCATTTCATCGGCATCGAAAAGATAAATGACAATGGCGGCCTGCTTTATCTTTTGCATGGTGCGTTCCACACCTTGGCGTTCTATAATATCAGCTGCATTGCGTATGCCTGCAGTATCGGTCAGGCGGAACGATATGCCTTGGATAGTCATTACCTCTTCAATAGTATCGCGGGTTGTTCCGGGAATCTCACTTACAATAGCCCGCTCTTCATTCAGTAGTGCATTCAGCAAAGTAGATTTACCTGCATTGGGCCTGCCGGCAATAACGGTATTCACTCCATTCTTCAACACATTACCCAACCGGAACGACTCGGCAAGCTTTTCTATCTTGTTTTGCATTTCACTTATCAATCCTATAAGCTGCTCTCGGTTAGCAAACTCCACATCTTCTTCGCTGAAGTCAAGCTCCAGTTCCACCAGCGAGGCAAAGTCGAGCAGCCTTTGCCGCAAATGTTTCAACTCACCCGAAAATCCGCCCCGCATCTGGTTCATAGCTATATGGTGCGCCGCCTGAGACTCCGATGCTATTAGGTCGCTCACTGCCTCGGCCTGCGATAAATCGAAACGGCCATTTAAAAATGCCCGCATGGTAAACTCTCCCGGTTTGGCCGGGCGTGCCCCGTGTTTAATAAGTAGCTGCAATATCTTTTGAATAATATAAGGCGACCCATGACACGATATTTCAATAACATCCTGGCAGGTATATGACTTGGGCGCTTTAAATATGCCGACTACGGCTTCGTCAATCACTTCTGTCCCATCCATAATAATACCAAAGTGCAGGGTATGGGTAGCTGCAGTATGTAGAGCGAGAGCGGGAAAAAGTTTCTGGCTTATTTCAACCGATTGAGGGCCCGATAAACGTATAACACCTATGGCTCCCCGTCCCGTTGGGGTTGATAGGGCAACAATGGTATCGTCGGTTATAAGGTTTTTCATGGGGTGCAAAGGTAGGAAATAACGGTATTCCGCTCGCGTTGTGGATAATAGTGAAAACCCGTAACTTCTGCTTAATACTGAGGTTACCTAAATATTTCTAAATTTGCTCACAGATTAATCCAAATACCAGATATGAGCGTTTTAGTGAACAAAAAATCGAAAGTAATTGTGCAGGGCTTTACCGGAACAGAAGGTACCTTCCATGCACAGCAGATGATAGAGTACGGAACCAATGTTGTAGGCGGCGTAACCCCCGGCAAGGGCGGTACAAAACACCTCGATAAGCCCGTGTTTAATACTGTGGCCGATGCAGTAAGAGATGCAGGAGCTGATGTATCAATCATTTTTGTTCCCCCGGCTTTTGCAGCCGACGCCATTATGGAAGCCGCTGAAGCAGGCATTAAGCTTGTGGTGTGCATAACCGAAGGTATTCCTGTAGCGGATATGGTAAAGGTAAAATCGTATTTATCAGATAAAAATACACGCCTTATAGGCCCTAACTGCCCGGGTGTTATTACGCCCGGCGAGGCTAAGGTTGGCATTATGCCGGGTTTTATACATAACCCCGGTACAATTGGCATTGTTTCACGTTCGGGCACCCTGACTTACGAAGCGGTTGACCAGGTTACTAAGGCGGGCCTCGGACAATCTACCTGCATAGGTATTGGCGGCGATCCTATTATAGGTACCACCACTAAAGATGCGGTTGAGTTATTAATGAAAGACCCCGGCACTGAAGGAATTATAATGATTGGCGAAATTGGTGGTACTATGGAGGCCGATGCTGCGCAATGGATTAAGGCGAACGGCACCAAGCCTGTTGTAGGCTTTATTGCCGGACAAACAGCTCCTCCGGGCCGTACTATGGGCCATGCAGGCGCTATTGTTGGCGGGGCCGAAGACACCGCAGCAGCTAAAATGAAAATTATGCGCGATTGCGGCCTTACAGTGGTTGATTCACCTGCTGTAATAGGCAAGACAATGGCTTCGCTGGTTAAAGCTAAAGTAAAGGCGGTTTAAAGGAATTTAAGGCCGCGTTAAAATAAAACAAGTCATTTTGCGTTTACTGAGAAACTCACTTTTCATGCGGCTTAGATACTTAGCACTCTCCTTACTGTTTTTGTCCTCTGTTTCACAAGGCATTGCACAGACTCAATTGGGAGGCTCTTCTACCTATAATTTTTTAGAATTGCCCGTATCGGCAAGGTCGGCAGCGTTAGGGGGTAACTTCATTACTACCCGCGATGGCGATTTAAGCCTTGCACTGGAGAACCCTTCTATTCTCGACAGCAGCGTTAATAATAAAGTAGTAATGAGCTATATGCCCTATTTCGCAGGTATTAATTATGGCTTCTTTTCGTATGCGCACTCTATTAAAGCAATGGGATACGATAAAGCAGCGGGTACTTTTGCCGTTAGCGTAAAATATATAGACTATGGCACCTTTACTCAGGCCGACGACAATGGTAATATAACCGGAACCTTCTGGGCAGGTGAATACATGGCTAATGTCGGCTACGGCCAGGCTATCAAGGATTCTACATTTAATGCAGGTGTAAATGCAAAAGTCATTTATTCACACTTGCAACAATATACATCTACGGGTGCGGCCCTGGATATGGCAGGTTCGTATGTGAGCAAAAACCGCAGATTGTTTATAAGCGTAGTAGTTGAGAATATGGGTTCGCAGATAACCGATTATGTACCCGGCAATAATGAACCATTGCCTTTCGACGTTAAGGTAGGTATTGCTGATAAACTTGCTCACGCCCCTTTCCGATTTGGCGTTACCCTCGATCATCTTGAGCATTGGGATATAACCTATATTGACCCCGCGGATACTGAAACTGTAAACCCGCTTACAGGACAGGCCGTTAAAACAAGCAGCCTGGGAACTTTTGCTGATAAGCTTATGCGCCACGTAACCCCTAACCTCGAATTGGTGCTTGGTCCTAATTTTATGATTCGCGTAGCTTATAATTATGAGGTCCGTAAGGAACTAGAGTCATCGGTTAAACAGGGATTGGTAGGTTTTTCAACCGGGGTGGGAATACGTATATATAAGTTCCAGCTTAATTACGGGCTTGGATGGTATTATACAACCGGCCCAACCAGCACGCTCACACTAGGCTTATCGTTAGACCAATTTTATACCCGCCGATAATGCGTGACATTGCCATTGCTATAGACGGGTATTCTTCATGTGGTAAAAGCACTGTGTCTCGCGACCTTGCCAATGCACTTGGCTATGCATATATAGATACCGGCGCTATGTACAGGGCCGTTACGCTTTACTGCCTTGAAAAGGGAATAATACAGGAAGGCAGGGCGGTTGATGCAGGAAAAGTTATACGTGAACTGCTCAATATTAAAATTGAATTTAAGTACAAAACCGAGCTAGGTAAATCAGAGACTTTTTTGAACGGCAAGAATGTGGAAGAAGATATACGCAGCATGCCGGTATCGGAACTGGTGAGCCCTGTGAGCGCTATACATGAAGTGCGCAAGGTAATGGTTTACCTGCAGCGCAAAATGGCCGACCATACTGCTATTGTTATGGATGGGCGCGATATTGGAACCACCGTTTTACCCAATGCCGACCTTAAAATATTTATGACAGCCGATATAAAGGTGCGCACACAGCGCCGCATGGATGAGCTAAGAGAACGCGGTATAAAAGTTACCGAACAGGAAGTGCAGCGCAACTTGCTTAAGCGCGATAAAGAAGATATGATGCGCGAAGAAAGTCCATTGAAACAAGCGGCAGATGCCGTTGTGCTTGATACTACAAACCTTACCCGCGAAGAACAACTTGCCAAAGTTGAACGCTGGGCCAAGGAGAAGATAATTGCTTCTAATTGATTTAAGATTCCAGATTTAGGATTTAAGATTCTACTCTTATTGTGAGGGAAATTTGCGTGAGGGATAGCAGTGGAAAGCCCGCAGTGTAGTGAGGATTTGCAACGTATAGCCCGACCCGAAGGGACACGCCCAAATAAGGATATTCTTCTTTACACCCAGAATGACATTGAAACTATTTCGCTGCAGTAGCCGGAGCAGAATAATGCACTACCGTATTCTTAACGGGTTTCACTGTGCGCAGGTATGCATAAATAGCGCCAAGGTCGGCGGTATCCATTCTGCCGTACATATCCCATGGCATCATAGTATTTACCATACCTGGTTTCAGGTCAGGCGCTTTGTAGTTACTGTCTGCAAACATCTGGAATTTTTTAATAAACATTTCACGTGTAAGTGAACCAATACCTGTTTCATTATCGGGTGTAATATTAGCTGAACGTATCATACTTCCATCGGGCATAGCAAATTCAAAACCGCCTGCAAAAGGTTCGCCTACTACTTTGCCTTTATCTTGTTTGGTATGACACTCAAAGCAGTTGGCTGCATTAATCATGTATTTACCATAGGCCAGCTGGTCGTTCTTGTCGGGCATTGTTTGGGGTGCAGCCTCTGCAGGAATAGTATTAATAATAAAGTTCATCGGGAAATCGGGCGCTGACTCAGGATTATCTTTTTTTATTTCAGGTAATGTACGTATGTAGGCTATAATTGCTTTAATATCGTTAGGGTCCATTTTGCCATAGTTCAGGTATGGCATTAAAGGGAAAAGTGCCTTGCCATCTTTACTAACACCTGTTGTAATAGCACGGTATATTTCTCCATCGGTCCAGCTGCCTAAGTGGTAAGGGGTAATATTTTTAGGAATAAAGCTGCCGGGGAATCCGTAACGCTGGTCGAAATTTTCGCCACCCTGTCCAATGGTTCCTGGTTTAAGCGGGCCTCCGTATTTGGTGAAATCGCGCTCTGAATGGCAATCGACACAAAGGCAAACACGATTGGCAAGGTACCAGCCACGATGAACCATTTCGGGTGTAGCTGTAATTTTCATCTCTTGCGGAGGCGCTACTTTAGGTAATGCAGTTTTTACATAGGTTAATAAACCCGCAACGGCTACAATTAATATAGCAACAACATAGCCGAGGTATTTAAGAAATTTCTTCATGGAGATAAATTTTATGGCGCTAAAATAAAATTTATCCGGGAACCAATATGTTAAATCAAAATTAAGGTTGAATTATTCCCGCAGTCTGTACCTTTCTTAATGCACCTCTTTCATTAATGCTTTCCCATGCAAATACGTCCAACAACCTGCTGCGAACCTTATCGTAAATCATATCAATCTTAAGGTCATCAAGGGTATAATAAAACCCTTTTTGTGTAGCGTTATCATTAAAAACTGCAATAAGGCTTCCCTTATCGAATACCATTTTACTTCGTATGGCAAGTGGTAATTTGTTAAATTCTTTTGTAAGCATGCGTGTGTTTTAGTTACTTTCCAAATGTACGATTTAAAAAAGATAATTCACGGAATATTTTTTATAATATTTTATTTCCCCTGGTGTAGAGTTTTAAAATGCTGATTTAAATCATGCGGGTAGCGAACCTTCATCATAGTGGTATCAGGTTTCTTCCTATAGTTTCGTAGAATAATTCCGAAAACAATTAAAAAATCATGAAAAAAATAATTTATACAGCTATCGTTTTGAGTATTGTAGTTTCTAGTATTAGTGCACAGCAAGTGACAACGCACGCTCCGTGGACGAAAGAAGATTCTGCTGCAATAAATGCTCTGGCATTGTACCCCGATTCTGTGCGCCTGCAAATATTCCAGGCCTGCGAATACCCTGCTATTATTGTTAATGTTGCCAGTTTACAGAAGAACTCGAGCGCTGCTTTTTCCGACCTTTTAAAGGATTACCCTAAAGCTGAACAGGAGGATATATGGAACATGACCCGTTATCCAAACCTGATTTCGAAACTTGTAAGCGGAGGGAAAAAATCGAATCAGGATATTGAGACTATACTGGCGGGTTACACTGCCGGGATACATGATGTGGCTTTGAAATACGGCAGCAATAATTACGATTTACTGAAAAGCATTGATGATTTGCAGAACAAATCTAATCTACAGTTCAACCAGCTTATTTCATTGTACCCGGCCGATGCGCAAAAGACATTTACTAATCTTCTTCAGATGCCTGAAGTAATGAGTTTGCTCAATGACCACCTTAGCCTTACCGTGAGGGTTGGCGACCATTTCAGCCGAGACCCGCAATATGTTATGCATAAAAGCGACTCCGTTGCTTTGGTAGAGGCCAGGCAAAATGCCCAACAGTTGCAGGACTGGAAGCAAACCCTGCAACAGGACACAGGATTACAGAATGAGTTTAAAGCAGCAGCCAGTGAATTTGCTGACAGTAATGGATATCAACCAAGCGATGTAAACGCACCCAGGGATTCTTCCGATGTAACTAATTATGCTGTTTATCCTTATTGCTACTGGTTTGGTTATCCAACATGGTATCCTTACGAATACTGGTATCCGTATCCTTTCTGGTTCGACTGGGGGTTTTACTACGGCCCATATGGCAACATGTGTGTATTCGGGTTTCCGGGATTCTATTTTACCAACTGGTACTTTCATTACCCGGGCTACTGGCACAGGTTCCCGCGCCTGGGTTCTGCTTATATACATCACTATTATAGTGTCGACAGGTCAAATACTATGGGCAGGCAGGTAGTTCATGGCTGGGTGCAGCAAAACAGGAAATATTTGCCTTCAGGTTTTACAAAGAACGATGCCGGCAGGCCTGAGGCAATGAGGCAAATAGGGCAACTGAATGAAAAAGTGATGGATAAGGAAGGTAATATAGATATAAAGGCCCGTGACGAGTATTTTACAAAAAACAGCTCACAATTTTCGGCGCTTAATAGCAGGCCCCAGCAACCTAAAGTTGATGAGGAACGGCTAAGCCCGGCTGCTAACCAGGAATATACCAAACAGCCCGCTGTTGCTCCTCAGAGAGCTTCTCAAAGCACCTCTCAAAAAGCCCAACCAAATGTAAATGTCAGCAGGTCACAAAGTAATTACAACATGCAAAGGGCACAGCAATACCACAGTGGTGGCTGGCAGCAGGCAGAGCCTGCAAGAGGTGGCGGAAGTTTTGGTGGCGGCAGAAGCGGAGGTGGCATGGGTGGTGGTGGCCGAAGCGGTGGCGGCGGCAGAAGGTAAATCTGTGGTATTTACAACTTTATAATATAAACATTAAAACTCCCGATAAGTTATCGGGAGTTTTTCATTAGTTGGGGTGTTGAGTATTCTACTTTTATAAGATGAATTATATAATCAATTTATTAGATTTTGTAATAAGTATGGTAATAAAGTACCTTACTTTTGCAGGCGTTAAATTACCTGGTAAACAAGTAAATTGAATTATTAATACATTAAGACAGCACCTTGGATAAAATACCCGAAATAGTAATTTTTATAATTATAGCAATTGTTGTAATTGCTTTTCTAAGATCGTCGGGGAAGAAACGTAAAAGAGAGCAAATACAAAAAGAGCCATTTCCGGGATTATGGCGGGACATACTTATAGAAAAGGTATTATTCTACAAACGATTAAATAAAGAGGAAAGAGACCTTTTTGAAAAACGTATTAAACTTTTCATAGCGACAAAAAAAATAGAAGGAATAGATATTGAAATTGATGACACTATACGCCTGATGGTTGCTTCAAGTGCAGTTATACCAACTTTTGCATTCCCGGGATATAACTACCCCCATGTCCATAGTATACTTATATACCCTAATAGTTTTGATGAGAAATTCCAAACGCAAAGGTATGAAGGGCATAAAGAGGTTATAATGGGCATGGTTGGAAACAGGTTTATGGATGGCACTGTGATACTATCTAAACCTGACCTGGTTAAAGCCTTTGATGGTATGCCACATAAGGAAAATGTAGGTATACATGAGTTTGTGCATCTGCTGGACAAGGAGGATGGTATAATAGATGGTATACCTGAGCTGCTGATGCAGCACCGATATGTAGGGCCGTGGTTGCACGAAATAAAGAAAGAGATGATGAAAATTGAGGCTGGGCATTCAGATATTAACCCTTATGCCCTTACTAATAATGCTGAATTTTTGGCTGTAGTAAGCGAGTATTTTTTTGATAATCCGGAAAAGTTCCGCAAAAGACACCCTGAACTTTATAAGTTACTTTCTTTAGCCTTTAATAAACAAGATAAGGCCATAGGCATAGAAGCGGAAAGGTAAGGATAGGTAACCAGGTGAACTAACAGAGTTTCAGAATAACAAGTAAACTAAATTAGTTAAGTATGAAAAAGAAATCAGTCCAGGTAATGTCGCTAACCATGGAACAACAGTTAAAGAATTTTGACAATGAAATTAATGAGCTTAGAGCACTTTTACCGGAACAGCACTTAACAAAGTCAGACGAACACGATTATGATATTAAAAGCCAGATAATTCAGAAGCAGAACCAAATGATAGAATTGTTAATCAATAAAACTAAAGGAAAAGTCAAGTAATCCCGGATATTGAATTAACCCTACGATAAGTGAAGTGTAACTTTGCCTATTATAGTTGAGTCATTTTTTTGCCTATTTTCGGAATAAATAAGTAGCAGTTGAAAAAGGCAACCGTTGTTTTTCTATTAACTAGTGGTATTGCATATTCCTTAGGTGCCCAAACTATTTTTGCACAATTTACTGACTCTGCCGCTGAAGCATGGTATAATAAGCGGATTAGAAACGCAAAAAAAGGGATTAGAGAAAAAGTAGAGATGCCCATTGTTGTGCACTCTACGGGCTGGGGCTGCACCTGCCCCGATTATTATATTGGCACTGAACCCAACTATAATAGCGATGGATTATGGTTGTCGCCAGTTACTTCCGAAACTTTCCCTATTTCCGATTCTGAGGGCCACAGTTTAATTGTAAAAGGTTATTTTACAGGAAAAACGGAGGACGAAGAGGGTGATGATACTATTGTTTATCATGTGCCGCTGTTTAAAATTATATCATGGAAGGTAAACAAATCGGGAGATAGCGCTTACGCACCAAGGGTAATAAAATAACAACTTCCAGTCGCTTATCTAAACTTTAAATTGCCTTATTCTCCTTTATCTTCATCAAGGTCATTATGGTCATCGCCACCCAAGCTGTAATAATTATTCTCTTCATCCTCACTTCCCGCATTTTCTTCCTTTTCATCAAGTTCCGACCCGGGAATATCTAAGTCTTCAGCTGTTTCATCTTCAGCAAAATCCTTTTCATTACCCTTTCCTGCCCTGTTCTTTGCAGTTGCGTCTTTCCCTTTCTCAATATCCTCAGGGTCTATATTCTTTTCTTTTTTGTCCTTGCTATATACGTCTTCACTCGCAGGGTACAAAGGATACCCCTCTGTATCGTCCTTGGCTTTTTTAACATCTTCTTTCTTTTTCATCTTCTTTTTAGAGTTTTTTATTAATTAAATTTTATCTCCTCGTATAAGCCGAAGGAGGACGGCAATAACTGCCAGTATAAGCAGTATGTGTATCAGCCAGCCAACGCTATAAGCAAAAAAGCCTATACCCCAAAAGATAACTAATACCACTGCTATTAAATACAATATGTTTCTCATGACCTATAATTTAATTTTACATAAAGTTAGTCTTTTTGTTTTATAAAACCTTAGGTTTTGCCTCTAAATTTAATTCTGAAGCAATATCATTGTGCTTTTTAAGCGACCACATATCCGACGATGTTTCAAGCCAGTTAGCACCCGATTTAAAGAATACTCTTACTGTTAAGCCATACGTATCGGCGAATTCCCTCTCCAGGTCAGCAACGGTCATGTTAGGCGTAATTGTCAGTATGCCTTTGGTATGTATAATCCTGCATTCTCCTATTGTTTTATTAGAGTTTACCGGGATTTTCTTAGGTGTTGCCCCTTTAGCTGAATGTGGCTTGCCGAAGAAATTAAGTTTAAGGTACGGAAATAAGTCAGAAAATTCTTTCTCTATTTCGTGAATCTTTCTGTGATCTGTTATATCGAATTTCATAGCTATTGGGTTTAATTGATTTTATAGTACAAAAAAACACCAATGTCCTTTGAAGAGTAATGATTTCCGTCATATGCGCGGGTGATACTACTCAGGCTTAGCTCACGCAGATGAAGGATTTTTTACAATTTTTTCGTCTTTTCTTCGCACCTGGCAATAGATTTCAGCGCTTCGTCGAATTTTATATTTTCAACCGATTCCATTGCAAACTTTTTGTAAGCACTTATTGCTTCCGGGTATTTACCCTGCTTTTCATACATTATTCCCTGTTCTTTAAATAAGTTATTTCGCTGTGTATTCGGAACCTTCAGGGCAGCTTCTATAATAGCGGCAAGTTCATTCCACCTTTGCTGAGATGAGAGAAGAGATATGTAATTGGTGTATCCGGCAATATATTCAGGGGTGCTTTGAATCGCCTTTTTATAATATTCTTCAGCTTTCGCAATATCTCTTGTTTTCCACTGGGCCAACCAACCCAGGTCATTGTAGGCTTTTCCGAAGTCAGAATCCAGTTCTATTATCGATTGGAGTATGAAATAAGCCTTGTCATACTGTTTGGTCTCATTTATAAGGTGGTCAGCCTCTTCGAACATGGTTGCGCATTTCATTTTATTAAATTCCGACATGGAATATGAATTTGGTTAAAACAAATGTAATTAAATGTATCGATTTTATAAACTAGTCTACCGGGACGCTCCTTACTACTGGTAATATCTTTTCTTACTTTTGCAGTCCTTTAAGAGATGCACTATAAGGCAAATCTTAAATCTAATATCCTAAATCACAAATGACCATGGAGGTTTTAAAATTCGGAGGAACATCAGTAGGCTCGGCAGAGCGAATGAAGGCAGTGGCAAAGCTTATTAATTATCCCGGCAAGAAGATAGTTGTACTATCTGCTATGTCGGGTACAACCGACCATTTGGTGAAGATAACGCAAGCGCTTCTTAAAAAGGAGAATAATAATGCCGCACAACTGATTGCCGACCTGGAGCCGCGCTATCGCAAAACGGTTCAGGAACTTTACGCTACAGAAGAATATAAGAAGAAAGGCAATGAACTGATAACCGAGCACTTCAACTTCCTGTTGTCGTTTACTCAGGATATGTTTACTCCCAATGAAGAGAAGACCATACTGGCAGAGGGAGAATTGATGTCGACCGCATTGGTTCAGTTTTACATGGAAGAAAACAAGGTTCCTTCAGTCCTGTTGCCAGCCCTTAACTTTATGCGCATTGACAAAGAAGGTGAACCCGACCTTGCCTATATAGAAGAGCACCTGAAAAAGGAACTGGCTAAATACCCGCATACAGAGTTATTTATTACACAAGGTTATATATGCCGCAATCCTTTCGGGCAAGTAGATAACCTGAAACGGGGAGGGAGTGATTATACCGCATCATTAATTGGTGCTGCCATTTATTCTACCGAAGTGCAGATATGGACCGATATTGATGGCATGCATAATAATGATCCGCGCTATGTACCTAAAACATACCCTATAGCAGAGTTGTCATTCGATGAAGCGGCCGAGTTGGCTTATTTCGGTGCTAAAATATTGCACCCCGCCTGTATATTACCTGCACAAAAAAGACATATACCTGTGCGCCTGCTGAACACCATGCAACCGGAAGCAAAAGGTACACTGATAAGTGATAGTTCGCAGGGCCACGATATAAAAGCGGTAGCCGCCAAAGACAATATTACCGTAATAAAGATAAAGTCCGCCCGAATGTTAATGGCTTACGGTTTCCTGCGCAGCGTGTTTGAAGTATTTGAACGATACAAAACACCTATCGATATGATTACGACCTCTGAGGTGGCTGTATCTCTCACTATCGATACTACTGACCATATAAAGCAGATAGTGGAAGAGCTTGAAAACTTCGGTACGGTTGATGTTGAGCCTAACCAGACTATTATTTGCATTGTAGGTGACTTTTTAGCTGAAAAGCATGGTTATTCAGTTAAGATATTCGATGCTATGAAGGACATACCAATCCGTATGATATCGTATGGAGGAAGCAAGAACAATATATCGGTGCTGATAAGCGGCGATCATAAAAAGGCTGCCCTGCTTGCGCTTAACGAAGGTGTATTCATGAAAAATGCTGTAAAAAACTAAGACTATATGTTTTCTGCTGAGCTGATTAAAAAATTCAAATCGACCCCTACGCCTTTCTTTTATTACGACACTGCGCTATTGCGTAAGACGCTGGAACAGGCTGCTGTCGCTGCTAAAAAGCATGATATAGAAGTTCACTACGCATTGAAGGCTAATGCAAATAAGCAACTACTTAAGATTATTCAAGGGTATGGTTTCGGAGCTGATTGCGTAAGTGTAAACGAAGTGCTGCGTGCTATTGAATGTGGGTTCTTGCCCGATAAAATTGTATTTGCCGGTGTAGGTAAATCAGATGAGGAGATTAGGATTGCATTGGAGAATAACATCTACTGCTTTAATTGCGAGTCATTGGAAGAGATTGAGATTATTGATGAAATAGCAGGCAAGCTGAAGAAGAAAGCCAGCATTGCACTTCGAATCAACCCTAATGTAAATGCACATACGCACCATTACATAACTACAGGGCTTGAAGAGAACAAGTTTGGTATAAACATGTGGCAGCTGGAAGATGTGCTGAAAGCATTGACCAGGGCCAAACACGTTACTCTTATTGGATTGCACTTTCATATAGGTTCGCAGATAACGGATATGAATGTTTACAAAACCCTTTGCCTGCGAGTGAATGAAATACAGCAGTGGTTTGCCGACCGCAACATTTATGTACCTAACCTGAACCTGGGCGGCGGACTTGGTATTGACTACTACCAACCCGACAACCATAGTATAGTTGACTTTGAAAAGTACTACAGCATATTCAGGCAATTCCTGAAACTTAACCCCGGCCAGAAACTACATACCGAGCCGGGGCGTGCTTTGGTGGCCCAGTGTGGCGCGCTTATATCGAAAGTGCTGTATGTGAAGAAAGGCATACAGAGCAACTTTATAATATTAGATGCCGGTATGACCGAACTTCTACGTCCTGCGCTATACCAGTCATACCACAAGATTGAGAACATTACATCGCAATCGAAGAATACTTTGAAGTACGATGTGGTTGGCCCAATCTGCGAATCGTCCGACTGCTTTGGAAAGGCTATTGACCTGCCTGAAACTAATCGTGGTGATTTGCTTGCATTGCGTTCAGCCGGTGCCTATGGTGAAAGTATGGCGCTCGATTACAACCTTCGCGATAGAGCGAAAAGCTATCTTACCGAAGACCTTAAATAGGTTTTACCTGCTGTAATTCGGGGCCTCGCTGGTAATGAATATATCGTGAGGATGGCTCTCAGCTACACCAGCATTGGTAATGCGTATAAAGCGAGCCTTCTGTAATTCCTTAATATTCTTGGCGCCGCAATAACCCATACCTGCACGTAGCCCACCAATAACCTGGTATATTACTTCCGACATACTACCCTTGTAAGGTACACGTCCGGTAATACCTTCAGGCACCAGCTTTTTAATATCATCTTCAGCATCCTGGAAGTAACGGTCCTTCGAGCCATGCTGCATAGCCTCAAGCGAGCCCATGCCACGGTACGATTTAAACCTTCTACCTTCAAAGATTATTGTCTCACCCGGAGATTCTTCAACCCCTGCAAACATGGAGCCTGCCATAACTGAACTGGCTCCGGCCGCAATAGCTTTTACAATATCGCCTGTATAACGTATACCTCCATCGGCAATAATAGGCACAGCGCCTTTCACCGCTTTGGCTACTTCATATACTGCAGTAAGCTGTGGAACACCTATACCTGCAATAATACGTGTGGTGCAAATTGAACCCGGGCCAATGCCCACCTTCAACCCGTCAGCGCCTGCTTTCATAAGTGCAATGGCAGCTTCAGCAGTAGCAATGTTACCAGCCACTACCTGCAGTTCAGGGAATTTCTTTTTAATATTCTTTAATTCCTCTATTACCTTTTTTGAATGGCCGTGAGCTGTGTCAATCGAAATAGCATCTACACCGGCGTGAACCAATGCCGTAGCACGTTCATACATATCGGCTGTAATACCAATAGCTGCAGCCACGCGCAACCTGCCGAATTCATCTTTGCAGGCATATGGGTGCAGGTGTATTTTCTGAATATCCTTATAGGTAATGAGCCCTACCAGGTGACCCTGCCCATCAACTACCGGTAACTTTTCAATCTTGTACTTCTGTAATATCTGTTCAGCTTTACTAAGGTCGGTGCCTTTTTTAGCGGTAATAATGTGCTCCTTGGTCATTACCTCACTAATACGTCGGTTGCCGTTCTTCTCAAAACGAAGGTCGCGGTTGGTAACAATACCTACTAAACGGTTTTTATCGGCCACTACCGGTATGCCACCAATCTTGTTCTCTTTCATAAGGGCAAGGGCATCCTTCACTTTAGCATCTTCACGCAGAGTAACAGGGTCCTGTATCATACCGCTTTCATAGCGCTTTACCCGCCTAACCTGCTCAGCTTGCTGGGTAATACTCATGTTTTTATGCAATACACCAATACCGCCCTCTCCGGCTATAGCAATAGCCATTTTATATTCGGTTACCGTATCCATGGCAGCCGATAAAATAGGGGTATTAATTTTTATATTCCTGGTAAAATAAGAGGTTACATCTGTCTCCCTCGGGAGCACCTCTGAATAAGCAGGAACCAGTAGGACATCATCGTAGGTTAAACCCTCTCCTGCAAACTTTTCATCAATTGTTTTCACATGAACACTTTTACAAATATAATTTAATTCCTTATTGCAGGGCTGTTATATATTTATTGCCAATACGTTACCCCTGCGCAGAGACTGCCAAACATTGCCAAAACCTGCCGTTTTTTACCGTTTTAGTGCAGTCTGATTTTGTAATATACTGATATTCAGCATTTAGTGGTTTTAGGTGAAAATCTCCATTTGGCAATTTTAATGAGGTAACACTTTTCGGCACATTTGAAATGTAATATGCTTGATATTCAGTATTTTGAATTGTTGTTACCCCCTGAAATCTGTTACCCCGTGTAACCCCGTTCCAAATCTTCGCTAATCCTTGTTCGATGTTCTAAATGGACTTATACACTCACCACTAAGGACACAAAGAAACTTCACACTAAGGCTCACTAAGATTTATTACCGCAAAGAGCGCTAAGGAATACAACGTAAAGACCGCTAAGTTATGTTCACTAATGACTGACGACTATTTTTTATATCAAAGAACTAATTGCGAAGTTCGCCTGAATGAAAATCATTTAAAAGGAAAAATGAATGTTGTTTTCAACACCCCCAAATCACCCCGTACGCATTAGGCAGTCCGGAACAGGCAGGCTGCGATTAATATGTAAAATAGTGTATATCCCTTTCGGTAATTGTTTGCGGCTTGCCGTTGGTGGTCAATAGCTGGCTAACCCAGTTTCCAACGCTATCGTATTTATATGTATACCTGTTTTCAGTTACGATTTTGCCACTGCCGTCATAGTAATCATCTTCTACTACATTAAAATGTTTATCGTTTACCAGGTGTTCATCTATAATAGTATCTCCTTGTTGGGCAGTATGGTAACTGATATGAAATTTGCCCTTGTTTAATAAATGTTCCGCGGAATCGAAATGAGAGATAGTATAAGCGGTAAGCATTCCGTTGGCATCATACGTATCTTCCTGCAAGGTGTGGGTTTTTAAAAACTGCTTTACATCGGTTTTTATAATAGAATTGTTACTTCCCAGGTAATCTGTTTTCACTGTTGTTATTTCCGAAACGTCGAAAATTGTTTTTACATCGTAAATTATACCCTTTATGTAACGGTAGGTTGCCGCATCAATAACTCTCCCTTTTGTATCGTGGGTGTAAACAGTTTTCTCAGTCGGCCTGGTCTCTTTATCGTTTATGGCGTAATTCCGGGCTCCTTCATCTTTTTCAATTAATTGCCCCATTTCATTGTACCTGAATAAGGTCGACGCGTTCGGGTTAATGGTGTCATTGCCCCTGAATATGAGTTCTTCCAGCATTTCACCGGCCCGATTGTAAAAATACTTAGCCCGGGTGCAGTACGGAGCGTTCCAGCTTTCATATTCCGCTGAATCGAGCAAATTTCCCGAATAATCGTAACGATAAGTGTACTTTTTATTATATATCCTTGTCTGTATTTTATATCCCATTATACTTCCTTTGCAACCAACGCAATGTTCACTTTCTATACCTATTTTAATCGGACCTGATGAGTCATTTACTTCCATTATATCTCCATTAGGATAGTATTTATGCGTTATCTTTCTGCTTAAACTGTCGCTTGTATTGTATGTGTCATGTTCAATTTCATCGCCATATTCATCATAAGTCCAGGATTCTGCACCGCTCACCAGACCTCCTTTTATAATGGAACCCCTACTATCTTTTATAGCCGGATAGGTAGTTACCTTTATCCATTGTATATGCCCGGCATGATTGCTAAGGGGTAATGTTATCTTCCTCTGCTTAAGGGGTACAAACGATGCGAATATCAGGATGGCAGCAACGCAAACGTTATATAGAAAAGTTTTCATAGTCTGTTTTTCATTACATAGCCTTTACTTTATATGTATTGTTTGCAAACGTGTGAACTGTTGAACAGGCAGTGCGTGTTTTGTTCCGTTATATTCATATAAAACAATGGCTGCATTATTTAAAAGCATGGAATTATTTGAAGCATCAATTGGTAAAGGGTTGCGGCTGGAGTATGAGAGATGAATGGTATAGGTATGAAGGCTATCGAGATATACGTTTTGTTGGGCAAGTTTGTAACTGTAATTTTCCATATAAATAGAATCAAGAACTATGGAAACGGGATTCTGGCAATAAAGAGTAATTGTGTAATTAGCTCCGTGAGGAGGAGACTTTACAGGCTTCGTCTCGAAATCAGCGCCGTCCCAGGCCCTTACAGTAGCATCAACCACTTTTATTTCCTGGGCAGATAAATTACCCATATACCAGAAGGATATGAATAGGGCTGCAATCAACTTTTTCATGCTATAATAATAGAAAATCAAAAGTAAGATGCTAAGATGAAGTTATGGTGAGCCTGTGTAAAGGGGCTCACATTGAGTTCACATTCGTTCATGTCAAGCCCTAGCTGCACGTTTGGCCCGGTTTCTATTTATTTTTGAATTATCAACTTACCAGTGGAAACTAAATTCCCTTCAGCAGTTAATAGTCTGTATACATATGTTCCCCCGGCATTATTGAGTAAGTCAACTTGCATTTGGCCATTAGCCATTGCGGAATATACTTTTTCGCCAAGCATGTTATAAACTTCAATATAGCTATTAGCTAATGGCTGTTGGCTGTCAGCTATTTGAATATTGAATACTCCACTATTCGGGTTAGGGTAAACGTTTACAGTGCTATTCTGGCCCTTAATTGCTGCAATACTTGCAGGCTCTTTGTTATCCAGTAACATAAAAAGTTCACCGTAACCATTAAGGCCACCATCCGATATTATTCCAAAAAGTGTGTCATTCGAAACAGTAAGGCTATAATTTTCCGGATAGTAAGCAGATGAGGTGCCTTCAAAATTGTAAATAATTTTATATCCCATACCATTTGTATCTATAGAGAAAATAGTGCCGAAATTATTGATACCGCCCTGGTAAGTTTCACTATATAGCTTATTACCTGTGAAAATTAAACTGCCCTGGGGAAAGCAACCGGTGGTGCTATCCATATCTACCAGTTTTTTGTATTCTGTGCCATTGGTATTTATTTCAAAAATAACTCCCGAATCATGGGCGCCACCCTCGTATGTAGTACCAAAAAATTTATTGCCAACAAGTGTTAAGGATCCATACGGATAAAAACCTTTCGAGTAATTCAAGTCTACTAAGTCCTTATACCCGCTTCCATTAGTGTCTATTGAAAAAATAACACCCGAGTCATTGACCCCGCCCATGCAGGTAATTCCATAAAGTTTATTCTTACTTATCGCTAATGTTACGCTTTGTGGATTGGCTCCATTAATCCCATTAAAGTCAAAAAGGTCTTTATATGCAGCACCATCGGTATCAATCGAAAATATTACACCATATCCATACGCTCCGCCCCCGTAAGTCATTCCATAAAATTTATTTCCAATCCGCGTTAAGGCGCCCATCATCATATTAGCGCCTGTGGTGTCATTAAAATCATGAAGGTCCTTGTATCCTTTACCATTGGTGTCTATCCTGAAAATGTTTCCATAACCAAATGCGCCACCATCTTCATTAAAACAGTATAGTTTGTTTCCTACAACAGTTACATCTCCATATGGGTATCCTCCATTAGAATTACCAATAACGGAACCGGTATCATTGCAGTCCCATATATCCTTAAACCCGCTTCCATCTTTATTTACGCTGAAGAAGTACCCAAAACCATTTTTACCGCCCTGGTTTGATGAACCAAACAATTTACAGCCTGAAACAGTTACATTGCCATAGGGATTTGAATTAAAGCTAAAGTCGTGCAAGTCAGTAATCTGCGCCATTAAAGGTATCATTCCCGGAAGCAGAACCATCATTACTAACAGGTATGCTCTTTTCCTTGCTGGCCCAATAGATTTGAATATATTGATCAGGCATAAAGCGGATTTTATTCTGGATGGTATGTGTAGTTTTTGTTTCATGGGGCTTGTAATTACTATGAAAGCAAAACTATATCGCCAGATGCGGGTTAATGTGCCCAATGTAATTAAATGGCGTGCAAGGTGTAACGAAACCGGAAAAAGGCGTAATGAACTGTATCAGTTAAATACCCTGTTTTCTGAAAATTGAAATAGATGCATCAGGGCACTTCAAACAGCTATCTTTCCGTTGGGGGTAAAGTTTTCAGGATGTTACGGTAGTTATCGTAAGCCTGAGAAGCTGCTGCACTTTGGCCGGTGGTTAAGTAAAGCTGGTACAGCTCATAATAACAGTACATCAGCAATGGATTGTCGTTTGCAAGGTTGGCTGCATTGATACAACCCAGGTATTGTTTTTCAGCATCAGAGTACCTTTTGCGGTGGTAGTATATATTGGCAACATAGTATATGGCATTGGCGTTTTCTGTATTGTTATGCACATCTTCACTTTCTTTTTCCGAACTAATAAAGTGTTCAAGTGCCATGTTGGTGTCATAAATGCTGAGGTATACACCTGCCATTTCAAAATCTATTGAAGGCAGGGCCTTTTTTTCATTTACGGCTTTAGCAGAATCAAACGCCTTCTGGTAATATTGCAGCGCAATTTTAATGTTATTCTGGGCGCGGAAATACATGGCTTTGTGTTTATAGGTGAGCCATAAATCCTGCCTGTATCCCGAATCCTCCTGCAGTTGCTGGGCTTTGTAAATAAGGTCGTAGGCCCGTGAAAATTCGCCTTTCAGGAAATAGGTGTACCCTAGTCTTTCGGTAGTACGGGTCATGGCACTGTTCATGCAATTGTAGCGCTTAAATATTTTATATGCTTTGGAATAATAAGTGAGCGCCTGTACCGGTAAATGGTTGGCAATTGAAATTTCACCTATTGAGTAAGCAGTGTTAGCCGCGCCAAGCAGGTTATCCATATTTTTATAAAGAACATAGGCATTTATAAGTGAATCTACAGCCATTTTGGAATATTTAAACCGCTGGTCAACGTTACCCGGAAGAGCATAGTAGAAGTTAGCAACTTGTTGCAGCGTAAAGGCATTATCAGTCCATACATGCAGCCGTTTTTGTGTTGCCAGGGCATCGGTATAGTAGTGTATTTTTTTTGCAGAGTCTTTATTCGGCAACATGCTTGCCAGGTATACACCTGCCATTGCTTTTCCGCGCGGATAATTTGATTCGTCCGACATTCTAATCGCCTCTGAATAATATTGCATTGCAGTGGTGGTATCTTTAAAGTGTGCGCTTATAAGGCCCGATTCTATATATGCGTTAATGGCATTCAGTTTATTGTGCAGCCTGTTTATAATTTCCAATGCCCGTATGCTCCAAGTCAACGCTTTCAGGGAGTCCTTAGCAGAGTATGCTAGCCCTACATATAGCATAAGGCTGGCCGATTCTTCCGTATTATGGGGGGTGCTTACAAGTATGTTCCGGGCCTTTTCAAAAGTAGCCAGTGCAGTAGCTGTTTTCAGTTCAAAGGCATACGTAATGCCAATCTCTTTCAGTATCCTGGCCGATTGAAGATTGTCGGGGGTGCGTTCAAGGATTTTAAGGGCTGCCCTGAAATGAGTTATAGCAAGGTCGAAATCGCCTTGTTCCTGGCAGGTATTTCCAAGGTTTTCTTCCAGTAAAGCCCTGGTTTTATCATATTCTGCGTCGGTGGGTAGCTCTATGGCTTTTGTATAATATCGAATGGCCGAGCCGTAGTCACCCTGGTGCTCGTATATGGAGCCCATCTGGTCAACAGTAAGAGCAACATTATGCTTGTCGCCCATTTTCTTGTACAGTTTCTGGGCCTGCGAGGTGTACGATAATGCTTTGGCTGATATATCCTGCAAGGAATATGCTTTACCTATTCGCATTAATGCTTTTGCCTTTTCTTTATTCCGGCCTGTTTTGTCAGCCAGTTTTTCGGCGGCAAAACCAAACTTCAATGCTGAGTCGGGATGAAAGGAATTAACATACTCGGAACAAAGCGCGTTCAATATTTTAATCTTATCAGAATCGGCTTTGCAGTATTGCAGTGCAATGTTCAGTGAATCGATAGGCGAGCGTTGCGCTGATAATGCAAAATAACAGCAAAGAAAAATGATGGTGGGTATGATTCTCTTCAGTGGCATTTTACAAAGGTATAGATTGTTTCTTTCTCCTATTTATTATACATTTGAATATAATAACCCATCGGAATATGAAAATCAGCAATTCATTAAGTAGAAAAGCAACAGGCATGCTATTATTGGTTTCTGTTGCTTTCTGGGGATGTAAGAAGGCCAGCCCATCTTCTTCAGCGGCTATAAACTGGGTAACGCTTGACCAGGCCATAGCTATGAATAAGCAAAACAACAAAAAAATATACCTGTTTATTTATACTGACTGGTGTACATGGTGCCATAAGTTTGATTCGGCTACGCTTTGCGACCCCGGGGTGGCGGCGTACATTAATGATAATTATTATGCCGTAAGGTTAAACCCTGAGGCTTCTGATACTATACATATTAATGGTAATGCATATGTGAATCCTTCACCCGGAAAAATGTGGAGCGCGAATAAATTTGCAATAATGCTACTGGATAGTAATATGAAATATCCTGCTTCAGTATTCCTTGACGGGAATGGCAACCGCCTGGCGGCCCCTGAATATGGCTATATATCAGTTAATGATTTTAAGCCCATTTTATCCCTCTATTCTTCAACTAACTGGAAGGCTTCTTCTTCTGAAGAGCATAAGAAGTCGTTATAGCTCAATGGTAGTAATACTACATGCTCTTTAACTCAGCCACCAACTCGGTAACCACCTTCTTGGCATCGCCGAATAACATGCTGGTTTTAGGGTTATAGAAAAGTTCGTTGTCGATACCGGCATAACCGGCATTCATACTACGCTTGTTAACTATAATGCTTTTTGCGCGTTCAACTTCTAAAATAGGCATACCGTAAATGGGGCTGGCAGGGTTATTCTTTGCGGCAGGGTTTACCACGTCGTTAGCGCCCACAATAAATACCACATCGGTAGTTTCAAACTCGGGGTTAATGTCTTCCATTTCCACCAGTTTGCCATAATCTACATTACTTTCAGCCAGCAACACATTCATGTGGCCGGGCATACGTCCTGCTACAGGGTGAATAGCGTATTTCACATCCACGCCGCGTTCTTCGAGTAACATTTCCAACTCGTGCATAACGTGCTGAGCCTGTGCAACAGCCAATCCGTAGCCGGGAACGATAACCACTTTTTTGCTGTAGTTCATCAGCACGGCTGTATCGGTAACCGAAATATCCTTTACCGTTCCGCCTGTAGGGCTTGTACTGCCACCTGCAGTAGCAGCGCCTCCGCTACCAAAGGCGCCGAATATTACGCTGAATAGTGAACGGTTCATACCCTTACACATAGCCACGGTAAGCAATGTACCGGCAGAGCCTACCAATATACCGCCTGTTAACATTACCATATTGTGGTAAAGGAACCCGCCTGCGGCAGCTGCCAGACCTGTGAATGAGTTAAGCAATGATATTACCACCGGCATATCGGCACCACCAATTGGCAATACGAACATGATACCGTAGAAGAGCGCCAATCCTAATGCAACCATTGCCAGCATGTAGAAATGCGGAATCTGCATAAGGCTAACTGCCGACCAGCCGCCGGCGTAAATAATGTAACCAGCAAGGCTAACAGTAATTAAAAGAATAATGTTGTTAATGGCATTGTAGAAAGGAAGACGTATATCTTTATTAAGATTACCGTTCAGTTTCATAAAGGCAATCATACTACCTGAGAAGGAAACACTACCGATAATTAATCCTGCCATAACGGTTGTAATGGCTTTTAAACTGCCAAGGTGCTCAGGGAATTCTATTAAAGAAATTAATGCCGCGCAGGCGCCACCCATACCGTTGAAGAGTGATACTAACTGGGGCATGGCGGTCATCTTTACTTTTTTTGCAACCATCCAACCAATGATGGTACCAATGGCAATTGCTGAAAACAGCAACACATAAATAATCATGGGCAGTGGAGTAGGGCGCAGGAATATAGTTGCCAAAATGGCAAGTGTCATACCTGTAGCGGCAATAGTGTTACCCCTGCGTGCAGTTTCGGGGTTGCCCAGCATTTTTAAACCCAGGATAAATGTTACAGAAGCAACCAGATAAATAATGTCAAGTATAAATGTGAGGTTCATATAATTTAAGTTTTTTTAAGCTGTTAGCTAATGGCTGATAGCTGTTGGCTATTTCTTAGCCGGTTTCTTTTTAAACATTTCAAGCATGCGGTCGGTTACTACAAAGCCGCCTACCACGTTCAGCGTACCCATAACCACAGCTAAAAAGCCGAGTATAAGTCCAATAGTGTTGTTTTCATTTGTTTTGCAAAGCACAAGTATGGCGCCAACAATTACTACACCATGTATGGCGTTTGCGCCCGACATAAGCGGGGTGTGAAGAACTGATGGCACATGGCCTATTACCTCAATCCCTACAAATACCATAAGGATAAGCATATACAACATTTGCATGTGCGCGCTGATGAATGTGAAAATGTGTTCCATATACTGTGAATTTTAAATGCTAAATTGTGAATGTTAAATTATGCGGTAACTGGTTTGTTTACTGAAGGGTGAACGGCAGCGCCTTTATGGGTAATAAGCGAGCCTTTGGTAATTTCTTCTTCCATTTCCCATTTAAAGCCGTCTTTGGTGGCAAGGTGATAGAGGAAGGTTGCAATATTTTTAGCGTACAGTTCGCTGGCGTTTAACGGGAGCAAGCTGGGCAGGTTCGATTCGCCCAATATTTTAACTCCATTAGGTGTTACCACGTTTTCATTCATTTTGCTGCCAACTACGTTACCGCCTTGTTCAACAGCCATGTCGACAATTACAGAGCCGTTTTTCATGCTCTTAACCATTGCTTCGCTGATGAGCACAGGCGCTTTTCTGCCCGGTATAAGAGCGGTGGTAATTACTATGTCGGCCTCAGCTACGTGCTTGGCAATAAGTTCCTGCTGGCGTTTCAAAAACTCTTCCGATACGCCTTTTACATAACCGCCTTCAATCTTTATAGAGTCGTCGCCTTTTACTTCAATAAACTTGCCGCCTAACGATTCAACCTGTTCTTTAGTCTCCGGGCGAATGTCTGATACTTCAACAATAGCGCCTAAACGCTTAGCAGTTGCAATGGCCTGTAAACCTGCCACACCGGCGCCCATAATAACAATTTTGCTTGGCTTAATAGTTCCTGCAGCGGTCATCATAAGCGGGAATATTTTACCCAAGGCATCTGCAGCCAATATAACCGATTTGTAACCGGCCAGGTTAGCCTGAGAGCTTAATACGTCCATTTTTTGCGCCCTTGAAATACGGGGTATGGCATCCATTGAAAAGGCCGATATTCCTGCTTTTGCACAGGCGTCAACCAGTTCGGGGTGGGTGGCCGCATACATAAATGAAAGCAGCACCGCATCCTTTTTCATGTTGGCAATGTCGGTATTCGCTGGGGCATTAACCGACATAATAACATCGGCCGTGGCAAACAACTCTTTACGGTCGTTTACAATGGTGGCTCCGGCGGCTGTGTAGGTATCGTCGTTAAAGTACGAATTGGCTCCGGCGCCTTTCTCTATGGCGCACTCAAAGCCTTTCTTAACCAGGTCCTTAACCACATCGGGGCTAAGCGCTACGCGGTTTTCTTTCAGTTTGGTTTCTTTAGGTACGGCTATTCTCACGTCGTATGTAATTTAGTAAGTACTCCTCTTAGTACAACGGCATTTTTTGCTGTTGTGGTGGCAAATGTAAAAAAATAGTGGAAACTTACCCTACACTATTTATCAATGAAAATAACAATAAAAAATAACAATAGAGGGGTCTGTGGAGCCCTTTATTGGCAGGATGTCCATTGTTATTTACAATGAAATACAATGAATGAGATAAGTAATTGAAAATCAGTTAATTGTGAAAATATATTGATAATCAATAAGTTGGATTTTTTAGCGCTGAGCATACAAGGGTAAATACCCATTAATGAGCACGTAGAAAATAAATAAAAAAGGAAACTACTTCACCAGCTTCTCAAGCTCGGCGGCAAGTTCTTCGCCCCTTAAGCCCTTGGCAATAATAACACCATCGGCATTAAGCAGGAAGTTAGTAGGTATAGAGAATACGCTATAGGTAGATGCGGCAGCAGATTGCCAGCCTTTAAGGTCGCTTACATGTGTAGGCCATGAAAGGTTGTCGTGCTTAATAGCGGCTACCCACGATGCCTGGTCCTTATCGAGCGATACGCTGAATATTTTAAAGCCTTTGGCTCCTTTGAATTTTGAATCTTTGTATTTGTTGTACGTAGCAACCACGTTAGGGTTCTCGGCACGGCATGGGCCGCACCACGATGCCCAGAAATCGACCAATACTATATTTCCACGAAAGGAATAAAGGTCGAGCTGCTTACCATCGGGGTCGTTAAATTTCAGGTCGGGCGCTATGTTGCCGATTTCAATTCCCACTGAATTGCCCTTTGGTTGTTCTTTTAATGCAAAAGCCGCAACGCAAAAAGCTACTGCTGTTAGGGCTAATATTATATTAAGTCGTTTCATACTAAGCAGGTTTTATAAAACAAATATAGGCTATTTTCTTACTATATCGGCGCCCAGGTTACGCAAGCGTGTATCTATATTCTGGTAACCGCGGTCAATCTGTTCAATGTTATGTATGGTGCTTTTCCCTTTCGCCGACAGTGCAGCTATCAAAAGCGCCATACCCGCACGTATATCGGGCGATGTCATAGATATTCCCTTCAGGTTGTGTTCATGGTTCATACCAATAATGGTTGCCCTGTGCGGGTCGCAAAGTATTATCTGGGCGCCCATATCAATAAGTTTATCTACAAAAAACAGGCGGCTCTCGAACATTTTCTGGTGAATAAGCACGCTGCCTTTAGCCTGTGTTGCTACAACAAGGGCTACACTTATCAGGTCGGGTGTGAAACCGGGCCATATAGCATCGGCAATGGTAAGTATAGAGCCATCGAGGAATGTATCTATTTCATAATGCTCCTGTTCCGGAACATAAATATCATCGCCCCTTCTTTCCAGCTTTATACCCAGGCGCTGAAAGGTAGATGGAATAATGCCTAAATGTTCATACCCGACATTTTTTATCGTTATTTCCGACTTGGTCATAGCTGCAAGGCCTATAAAGCTACCAATCTCAATAAAGTCGGGCAGTATGGTGTGTGTGCAACCTTTCAACGAGGTGACACCCTGAATAGTCAGCATATTTGAACCCACGCCTGTTATGTTGGCCCCCATGCTGTTCAGCATGTGGCATAATTGTTGCAGGTATGGTTCGCATGCGGCATTATAAATAGTAGTTGTGCCTTTTGCAAGTACAGCAGCCATTAAAATATTGGCAGTGCCGGTTATTGATGCTTCGTCGAGCAGCATATAGGTACCTGTAAGACCTTTATCGGAATGAACTTTGAACAGGTTATTTTCTTCTTCGTATACGAATTTGGCGCCTAGTTTTTCAAACCCTAAAAAATGGGTATCGAGCCTGCGGCGGCCAATTTTATCGCCACCGGGGCGGGCAATATAGGCGTGGCCGTAACGGGCAAGCAGCGGGCCCACCATCATTATAGACCCACGCAATGACGCGCTTTTTTTCTGAAAATCAGGCGAGGCAAGTACTTTCAGGTCAATAGTATCGGCCTGGAAGGAATAGCTTTCAGCTTTAAGTTTTTCAACCTTTACACCCAGGTCTTTCAACAGGCTTATCAGGTTATTTACGTCTAGTATGTCGGGAATATTGTGGATTACTACCTTGTCGGCAGTGAGTAGGGTTGCGGAGATAATTTGCAATGCTTCATTTTTTGCACCTTGAGGAATCAGTTCCCCGCGAAGGCGTTTACCGCCTGTTATCTCAAAAGCCCCCATTTCTGTTTTTCTTTTTTTTGTTTTTCTTTTTCTTGTTGTTGCGAGAATTGTTCGTATTCTGGCTCGGGAGCAAAGATACCTGTACATTATTCAGTTTCGATACGTCCTTTAACTGAAGTTTTCCACCGGATAATTCACTAATGTCGGTTATAATGGTTCCGTCATTCACGCTGCTTTTGTTCCAGGTCATGTATGACTTCTTCATTGACATGGCTATGTATTCCACAAGCTTATCCCTCTCGTCAGAGTCTTTATACTCAGCCGCTTTTCTAAGCAAATCTTCATTTATTTTTCCGTAGTGCCTGAATTTTATTTTCGAAAAAGGATATTTAAGGCGCTGTGGTTTGGATTCAAATAAATCGGGCGAAGGCTTGGGATAAGGCCCATCTACATCAAGCTTAAACTCAGTAATAATATGCAAGTGGTCCCACAATTTGCGGCGTAATTCTTCGCTGTCTTTGGCATAGGGGTGTACCTGCGTCATGGTTTGAATAACAGTTTGTGCGGCACGGTTTCTTTCCTTGCGGTCTTTAATAGCCAGCAGGTGTTCCGCCATTTGCTGCACATTGCGCCCGTATTCGGGTATTTTAAGTTTCTGGCGGGCAGTATTGTATTTCATATAAATGAATTAATCGTATTCGTTATGCGGTTAGGAATGCTTTTGCAATATAAGCATTTTCAAGGCAAATTACCTTACTATTTCAATACGAACGGCGGACAGCTATTCTCAATAGAACTTACCGAAATGGCTCACGAAGCCTGCTTTCTTTTTAAGCGCTTCATAAAGGTCATACTGGGCCCTGTTCTGCAGAACCTGTTGCTGTTGTTGCTGAACAATTTTGAAATCCTGTGCGCCGGTTGTGTAAACAGAATCTACCTGTATTACATACACACCCTGTTGCCCTTCAAGCGGCTGAGAAAGCGTATTGGGCTTAAGAGCCACCATTGTACCCAGCAGTATATCTTCTTTTCCTATGCCAGGTATGCCATACATTCCGAATGAGAGGCGCTGCAGGTTAGCCGCAGGCGTATTTACTTTCTGGCCAAGGGCCGCTATATTGGTTACACCTTGCATAGCCGATTTCATGTCCGCAATAATTTTTTCAGCTTTCTTGTGCATCATGGCTTTTTCTTTTACCTGGTCCTTCACCAGTTCAAATGGTGCAGTACCGGCAGGAGTTACCTGTACAAGATGGGCTACTACATACCTGTCGCCGCCCACATCAAATACGGTTGAAATATCGCCCTGTTTTGCCTGGTATGCCCAGCGTATAAGTTCTTTTGGCGAAGTAAGCCCCGGTACGGTCTCGTCGTTTTCCTTTAAATCGGCAACACGTTTATTCATCTTTTCCGCGCTGGCTTCAAAGTCTTTTTCGGTTCCATTTTTACCTGCAAATGCGCTGGCCTGGCCATATACAGTATTCATAGTACCCGTACTCGGGCCAATGTTCTTCGATACAATACCTACATGCAGGTACTTGTGTCTTTCAGCCTGGTCGGTTATATATATAAGGTGATAGCCGAATTCACTCCTCACTTCTATTATATCTCCTTTGTCACCAAAGAAACATGCATGGTCGAATGCGGGAACCATTTTCCCTTGCGTGAACCACCCCAGGTCGCCACCTTGCTGTCCTGAACCGTCTTGTGAATTAGCCTTAGCTATTTCCGCAAAATTGTCCTTGGTTACAATAGCTTTCAGGCTATCAATTTTTTTCTTTGCCCCTGCCCATGCTTCTTCTTCCGATGCTGCTTTAACGGGCCTGATAAGTATATGGCTTGCACGCACCGAATCAGGCAGCCTTGCCACATCCAATAGCTTGGCAATCCTTATCTGGTTACCTTCCCTGTAGGGGCCATAAACATATTCCTTATCGGCATCTTCCATAACACTGTCAATGGTAGAAGGTAAGGTGCCTGTTTTATGGTAATTAGGGTCGACAAAATGCGCATCAGAATTAGCTGCAATAAATGCTGAATCGTCTTCAGCTTTAATAGTTTTAAACATAGCAGCAAGGCTATCTGCTTGCCTTTGCAGGTCGGCCATATCTTTATCGGTAGGGGTAGCCTGGAAACCAACATAGTCTATCTTTCTCGATTCCTCAGGTTGCTCAAATTCATATGTATGCTGGTTATAATAACTCTGTAAATCCTGGTCACCCAATGTAATAGTGTTATCGGCAACCGAAGCGTATTTCTTCAATACGTATGAGATATTATAATATTGATTCTGCTCAACCACTTCCTGCTTGGCTTCTGCATCGGTAACAAATAAGCCATTCTTCACAAGGTCGAAGTATTTACTTTGCAACTGGCGTATTAATACCTGGTGTTCTTCCTGGCTCCAGCTAAGCTGCCCTTTTTGGTCTAATTGCTTAACATACTGGTCAACTGCAGCCATATTAAGGCCTCCAGTACGAGGGTCCATAAGCTGGTCGTAAATTTTTCCTGTTTGCGGATTGGTAAAATAGTGTACCAACTCAGGTGCCGGGTGGTGGCCAACCATTATGTCAACCAATTCGCTATCGCTTACTGTAATGCCCAGTTTCCTGAATTCACGGCCCATAACAATGTCAGATACCATTTCCTGGAAAACCGATTGTTGTATCTGGTCAGTGGTTTGCTTGTCGAGGGTTTCCATGTCATTGACATATTTTTGAATAGCCTCGAACTGTTCTATCTTTCCACTTAAATCTTTGAAATCAATTTTTTCTCCGTTAGCGGATGCAACAACGTTCTCGTTGCCGCCAAAGAAAAACTTACCTGAAGTAAGTGCGTCTTCAAGCACGAATATAAGCAGTGAACCGCCTATTAAAATCACTACAAAAATACCTGCCCTGCGGCGAATTGTTTCTAAAATACTCATATCATTTATCAATTGAGGGTTGCAAAGATAAAATTTTGGTTGAAATAGGCACTATTTACACTGTTTCAACACCATTTTGTCGAAAAAAACCTATAAACCCTTGCCGGCAAAGGGCTTTTAATGGTTAAACTTGTAACAAAACAGCCTGTTTTACCGTTTATTATTTTAACCTATACTTAACATATGGCTATACTGAATAATAATTGGCTTACCGAAAAGTGCATAGACTTTGAATACAAGAAATATGTATTGCTTGCTTTTTTGCAGGATGTGAACAAAGATTTCGAGGTGCAAAGGCTATATCCGTCACTTCGCGAACTCATTACCCATTACCGCCAGCTTGTTTCTATAAAAGAGAAGAAAGAAGAATTATATCGAGGATTTCCGCAAAATGCCAAAGAAATTGACGCGGAAAATATGCAGATTTTATATGAGAAAATAGTGCAGGACGATGAGTTAATGAAAGAACTGGAAACCATAATAGATTTTTCTATTCCCCATTTTCAGCATTACCTTACCGAGGGGAAGAAAATATATGAAGCCATAGAATCGCAGCTAAATATATTCCCGGTGGGTGTAATTCCCCTTCACGCTAAGAATGGTTATATATTTATAAGGGACGGAAAAGATGCCGACACCCAGGTTTATGAATATGATATTACTCTTTTTGAGCAACCTGAAGCCAAGTACAGAGGCATACACACCCAGTTTGTAAAAACACAGGAGATGGATTTAGGCATGTCGTACCAATATATAAAGCTTGAACTGCTTAAAGAAAAACAGGATTTGCCTAATCCGGCAACATACGCTATAGAAAGTGAATGGGTAGTACCTCTTGAAGAGACATTATTACCCATAGCAAAGCGCCGTTTATTGCGTTATGTAGAAGGAAATGCGGCCTGAGAAATACTGAATATCGAACAAGGAATAACGAATGCTGAAGTGAATTCACTTCGATGTTCAAAATTCAATGTTCGTTATTCGATATTATAGAGTTCCGCGCTTTGCCTGTTCTCTTTCTATCGATTCAAACAAGGCTTTAAAGTTACCGGCTCCAAAACCTTTAGCGCCCATACGCTGAATAATTTCAAAGAACAGGGTAGGGCGGTCTTCAACAGGCTTTGTAAATATCTGCAATAAGTATCCTTCTTCATCAGCATCTACCAAAATAGATAGCTTTTGAAGTTCTTTAATATCTTCTTTCATCATATCTTTATGAGAACCCAAACGAGCGGGGATTTCATCGTAGTAAGCTTGTGGAGGAGGAGGTAAAAACTCAACTCCCCTTGCTTTTAATTCATGGACAGTTTTAATTATATCATCGGTTGCCAGGGCAAGGTGCTGCACACCCGGGCTTTCATAAAAATCAATGTATTCTTCAATCTGCGATTTCTTTTTCCCCACAGCCGGTTCGTTAATAGGGAATTTGATACGGCCATTTCCGTTACTCATTACCTTACTCATTAAAGCAGAGTATTCTGTGGTAATCTGCTTGTCGTCGAAACTTAAAAAGTTTACAAAGCCCATTACATCTTCGTACCATTTCACCCATGTATTCATTTCTCCCCAGCCTACATTACCCACCATGTGGTCGATAAATTTTAAGCCTACCGGGGTTGGATTGTAGTCGCTTTTCCATTCCCTAAAGCCGGGCAAAAATGCTCCTTTGTAGTTTTTACGCTCCACAAACATGTGTACGGTTTCGCCATATGTATATATGCCTGAACGCACCACTTCGCCATGCTCATCTTTTTCAACGGTCGGTTCCATAAAGGGTTTTGCGCCACGCTTTGTGGTTTCTTCAAATGCTTTACGGGCATCTTCTACCCATAGCGCAATTACCTTTACACCGTCTCCGTGTTTTTTTACATGCTCACCAATGGGCGAACCGCTTTTCAAGGCTGTAGTCAAAACAATCCTGATTTTATCTTGCTTCAATACGTACGATGTGCGGTCTTTTAATCCTGTTTCCAGGCCCGCATAGGCATGCGATTGAAACCCGAATGCGGTTTTATAAAAATGGGCAGATTGTTTTGCATTGCCCACATAAAACTCTACATAATCAGTTCCTAATAGGGGCAGAAAATCCTGCGCGCCTTCAAATATTTTATCTAATCCGTATTCTACGTTTTTTACTTCCTTTGACATATACTTAATTTTAAATTATGAATTTTAAATTTTAAATTTCGGAATAATCTTTTAAATTTTCCTGAGTTGTTTTGACTATCGCGGTTATTATCCGAATTATTTCATCTATTTCTTTTAATAGAGAACTACAATCTAAAACCGCAATTTTACTTTTTTCTATAAGAATAAGCCAATACCTGGTTTCCCTTGCTTCTTTTGAGGCTATTGCCATTTTATTGATGAAGTCTTTTTTACTTTGAGCAGCTATTGCCTCATTTACATTTGCCCCGATACTTGTTGAAGACCTTAGAAACTGCTTTGAAATAACAAACTCATTTTGAGCAATTAACTTTTTGTAGCCTTCTATCGCACTCAAAGAGAAGGCTAAGGTTTTTTCCAGTATTACATTATCCTTTGTCATTGATCGGTTAACTGTCTTTTAATTTAAAATTCAAAATTCAAAATTTAAAATTTATTCAACCCATGATTTAAAGTATTTGCCATCATCAATCTTAATGGCTTCTTCCGTAACCATAAGCGGGCGGAAGGTATCTACCATCACTGCCAGCTCATCTGTTTGTTTTTTGCCAATACTTCTTTCCATTGCACCGGGTGCCGGGCCATGCGGTATACCTTTAGGATGAAGAGTAATATACCCTTGCTTAATATCGTTACGACTCATAAAATCACCGTCGACATAATACAATACCTCGTCTGAATCTATATTGCTGTGGTTGTATGGTGCAGGTATAGAATCGGGGTGATAATCATATAAACGGGGGCAGAAAGAGCATACCACGAAATTATGTGCTTCGAAAGTCTGGTGTACCGGGGGCGGCTGATGAATGCGGCCTGTTATAGGTTCAAAATCATGAATAGAGAATGCATAAGGATAATTGAAGCCATCCCATCCTGCCACATCGAAGGGGTGGTAAGCATATACTACATCGTGAAGCTTGCCACCTTTTTTTATTTTAATGGTAAAATCACCTTTCTTGTCAATAGTCACAAGTTTTTCAGGGCGGCGAATATCGCGCTCGCAGTAAGGGGAATGTTCTAACAACTGCCCGAATTCGTTACGGTAACGACTTGGAGTATAAATAGGACTGAATGATTCGAGAAATAATATCCTGTTGTCTTTACCCTTGAATTCTATCTGGTAAATCATTCCGCGGGGAATGATTAAATAATCTCCATAATCAAATGGAAGCTGGCCCAAAAATGTATGCAATACACCTTTGCCTTTATGAATGAATATCATTTCATCGGCATCGGCATTCTTGTAAAAATAATCAGTCATTGAGCTTTTAGGGGCAGCTAATCCAAGGTGAACATCGCTGTTTGCCAACAATATTTTACGGCTCTTTAAAAAGTCATCGGCCGGGGGCACTTCGAAGCCTTTTAAAAGCATGGCTCTTATGTTATTATCTACAGCTATTTTCGGGGTTACATCAATACTTTTTCCAATAGCTTTTACCTGTGTAGGACGGTTCAAATGGTATAGCAATGAAGACATACCATGAAAGCCCTCAGTGCCAAATAATTCTTCATAATGGTACTTGCCATTACTCTTTTTGAATAGGGTGTGCCTCTTATGAGGTATTTTGCCTAACTGATGGTATATGGGCATAGCTTAAACGTTATAGCGCAAAGTTATGAATTATTCAGGATTTACATCAATTCCCCACTAACAGTATGTAATGCCTATTATTCAGGTATTTCAAAAGAGTTCAATTCCCAATTTAATACCATACCTGTACACGGTACCGTAGGTATTAAAAAAAGCGGGATTAATGAAACTTTTCAGGTTAATACCATCAAGATTGCCATCTCCAAACTCTTCTTCTTCATAGAAAAATGAGAGTGAAACATTTTCCCCTGTAATGGTACCGTTATCAAGAGGGTAAAAGAAACTGATTGAAACGCCCTTAACATCAAAATTCAGGTTCAGCCAGTCTTCATATTGCTGGCTTGATGATAAGCCCGAATTATTCACCAATACATTTTCAAGGCCTGTATAAACGCGTATCATGGGGAAGAAACGGTATGGCAGGTAGAAGCTAAACCCATACAAATATCTTCCGCATCCGCCCACGCTACCCGAAGAGGTACACTGGTTGAGAAAATAAGCCGTTTTTGTTGAATCGTCGTGCGATAAGTTTGTAAGGTTTGCATTTTTATTAATTGCAGCACCGAAGGCCTGGTTGAAACTACATGGGAAAAGCAAACCAAATAAGCCTCTTGTCTCAAATACACCGTAAATACCCAAATGCACCCTTTTTGTAAAGAAGCGTGCCATGTTTAATCCTGCACTGAATTCATCGGCAAAAACCACATTACTTATTTTATCGGGGAAAGCATATTGCAATTGAATATGGCCATAAAACATTGAACAGCCTGTTTCATCTTTTTTAAGAAAATCTTTGTAACGATGAAAAGCGCTTTCCTGGTGGCCAGAAAGGCCATTTTGCTGCTGTGAAAAAGCAAACAGGGGAGTGAAAAGAAAAACGAGCAGTAGGTTTTTCATTAATACAAATATAGATAAAAAAATGAGCGTTAACAATAGAGAAAGCGTAGGATTAAAACACAGTATTTAATCCAATACTGATTGTTAATATTATCTGAAAAGTGTGCTGAAACAATAGCGTATAATCTGTAATTTCGTATTGTAAAACATACACTTTAGTGGCAAAGCCTTTTATAAATAAGTTACGCTCTCCTTCAATAACTACAATTGTAAGTATATCACTTGTGTTGTTTATTCTTGGGCTGCTGGCACTGCTTATACTCGACTGGCAGAAGATTATACGGTCCGTAAAAGAGCAGGCTAATATTATGTTATTCCTGCATAATAACGTTAAGCAGGCCGATGTGGATAAGCTGCAGAAAACACTCGACCTTTCGCCCTATGTTAAATCTACTGTGTTTATAAGTAAAGATTCTGCTGCCAGGCAATTGCATAGTGCGAATAAGGAAGATTTTGAAAGCCTGCTGGGATATAATCCCTTACCTGCTTCCATAAATGTGCACCTAAAGGCAGAGTATATTGAAAGCGACAGCCTGAAATGGATTGAAAAGAAATTTTCATCGTACCCGGAGGTGAAGGAGGTTATTTACCAAAGCTCATTTATAGATGGTATGAACCGCAACTTGCGCAAGGTAACACTGATTATGGGTGGTTTTGGCGCATTGCTTCTGCTGGTAGCATTCGCTCTTATTAATAACACTATACGCCTTACCATTTATTCCAAACGTTTCCTGATTAAAACTATGCAATTGGTAGGCGCCACACAGGGCTTTATACGCCGACCTTTTATCTGGAGGGGGGTTCGTCATGGCATTTATGCCTCACTTATTGCAATTTGCATGATAATAGCCACCGTGCGCGGTGCCGAATCGGAAATGCACGATTATGATTTCCTGAAACTGCACGATTTTAAAATATACCTTATGATTGCCGGAGTTGTAATTGCATTGGGTATAGCAATATCCTGGCTAAGTACTTACTTTGCCCTGCGCCGCTATTTGCGCCTGCACTCTGATGAGTTATATTACCACTAATTTTTTCAGGGACTCCCGAATTTAAATAATGCTGTTGCGAATAAGGTAAACCCGCTAATTAAGAATAACGTAATTACTACTCTTACTCCGATTCTCAATTGTTTTATTTCATTTTCCAATTCAATTAATTGAGGGAATTTATTATAGGTTGGATTATTCCTTATGCCCGGTATATCATTAAATGCAGGGCTTATATCATATTGCCGATTAGTAATATCCCAATCTGCAGGGCCTTGCTCATCAATGGAGGTAATTTTACCATTTTTATCAACTTGTTTTATAAATATTCCTATGGCTTTTTTCCGTTTTGCCAAAGAACGAACCATGGGTAAAATCATTCCCCCGCAGAAAAAACACGTTATTAAGGATATGATAAGAAGGATATTCATTTTTACTTTATTGTTTGTGATTCTCTTTATCAGCCAAATTAGCTACAACTATAAGGACAACCATAGTGCTGATGCCAATCAGGAATATGGTTCTTTCAATCCGCGCTAACCGCTTAATTTTTGCATCAAGGTCAACCAACTCCCGGTGTTTATTGTAAAATGGGTTCGACTCAATATCTTCCGGTATAAGTTCCATGAATGAAATAGAGGAATACCTGTCGAACATAACCGTATAGTCGGTATTATCTGTATCATCAATTTTTCCGGTTGATTTAAGCTGCCTTACATACCCATTCAGGCTTCTTCGCTGAACTAGAATATACCTGTCGAAGAATACGATAATTAAGAAGCATAGGCCGGTAGCAATACCCAGAACAATTTCAAAAGTGGTCCATATGTTCGGAATGGTTTCGTTCATTACGATAAAGATAATGAAATTAACCCGGATTATTACTGCAGCTTTTCCTGCAATAAAGTTGCAAGCTTTTCATTATTCAGGTCGCGGTAAAGCTTACCCAAATGGGCCAGTGAAATAGAACCGGTCTGCTCCGACACTGCAATAGCAATAGCGTCTGATTTTTCGGTAATACCTACCGCTGCCCTGTGCCTCATACCCAGGCTGGCAGGGAAGTCAGTTTTGTCGGTGCTGGGCAGTACACAACGTGCAGCATGTATTTTGTTCCCTTCAATAATTACGGCCCCGTCGTGCAGTGGATTGTTTTTATAGAAAATGCTTTCAAGTAATGCCTCGGTTATGTTGCTGTCTACAATATCACCCGTCTGGGCATAAAAATGAATGTCTGTATCCTGTTCAATAACTATTAAGGCGCCAGTTTGCTTTTCAGCCATGTTGCGACAGGCTTTAAGAATAGGGTGGATGTCGAGCTCATCGCGGTCGCCCATTTGCAGCATTAAAAAGTTCTTGGTGAAATTCTTACGGTTGAATAATTCCGTTTTACCAATTATGAGCAAAAACCTTCTCAATTCCTGCTGGAAAACAATTATAATAGCAATAACACCCACGTCAATAAAGCGGCTAAGAATACTGCCGAATAGCTGCATGTCAAGGGCTTTAACAATGAGCCAGAAGACATATAGCACCACCATGCCTGTAAGTATGTTTATGGCTGCAGTTCCCTTTACCAGGTTATATAACTCGTAAAGCAGGAAAGCCACCAATAATATATCTATGGCATCGAGTAGGCGGAATGTTATAAAAAGACTAATCACGTCAGCAATGTAAATAATCTTTTATTAATGTAATAACCTGCCGGGCTTCTTTTACATCGTGCACACGCAAAATATTTGCCCCATTCATAACAGCAAAGGTATTAAGCGCAATAGTGCCGGTAAGGGCTTCTTCCGGCTTTATGAGCAGGGCCTTATTTATCATTGATTTACGAGACAGTCCTGCCAGCACAAATCCCAGTTTCCTGAATTCCTTCAGGTTTCTTAATAGCTCATAATTATGCTCTACAGTTTTGCCAAACCCAAAACCGGGGTCGACAATAATTTGTTTTATGCCTGCCTTTTTAGCCTTATTACATTGGGTAGAGAGGAAATCGTACACTTCTTTTACCACATCGGCATAATGCGGATTTAACTGCATGGTCTTTGGTGTACCTTGCATGTGCATAAGTATATAGGGCACCTTCAATTTTGCGACTGTCTTAAACAAATTCTTATCCATAGTGCCGCCTGAGATGTCATTTATGATAGACGCTCCATGATTCACTGCTTCTTCCGCCACTTCTGCGCGAAACGTATCAACAGAAATTACTTCCTCCGGGTGGTTCTTTTGCATATAATCAAGGACAGGTAGCAGGCGTTTTAATTCTTCTTTGGCAGTTAAAATCTTAGCGCCGGGACGGGTAGATACTGCCCCCAAATCGATGATATCGGCTCCTTCATCCATCAGCTTTTCGGCATGCTTAATGGCATCTTTTGTGGTTGCATATTTCCCTCCATCGTAAAATGAGTCAGGGGTAATATTTACAATACCCATTACTACTGGGGTATCGAGCCACAATTGGTGTTCACCGGGTAGTTCCAAGGGAGGTAATTGTTTGTCTTTTTTTGTAGCCATTATGAATGACTTTGTTCTAAAATAAACTTTATTACATCAACTCCATCGGCATAATCGTTAAGCCCGGGTGATTGGGTATGGCCGAATTCAACAATTGGGATTGAGATGCTACCCAATTTTTTTGCCACTTCTTTATCTGCAGCAATACATTGAATTTGTTCGGCATGTTTGGCAAGTTCTTTACCTAGGTCCGATAAATCTGTGTAGTACTCAAAATGTAACACGGCAATAGGAGAGGAGATTTGCTTGTTTTCTATTACCGCCAGAAAATTATTATCGGTAAACACCTTGCTGTCCATTAGGTAAATGGTACGGTTGTAGGTATAGTTATTCGCGTATTTGTTGTGCTGTATAACCGCTCCATATTTCTCAATACTTCTGAAAAAGGTAGTGAAATCATATCCATCAGGCACATAAAGTTTAGATACATTCCGGCAACCCAGCCCGAAATAGCTGAATATATCTTTACCCAGTTCGCTTAATTCCTGTTCTGTTTCTTTGCCATTCAATACTGCAACTCCGTTCCTGTTTCGGCGGATTATATGGGGTACGGTTTTGAAATAATACTCAAAATGCTTAGCTGTATTATTGCTACCTGTAGCTATTACTGCCTGAAGGGTAGGAGAAAGTTTTTCGACTATTTTAATAAAACCTTTCCATAGGGGTTCAATTTCTATAAGCCGTTTTGCAAGGAATGACAAAAGGATATTATCGGAGTTTGAAAGCTTGGCCTCAATTATATTGCCGGTAATAAGTACGCATAGAAAATCGTGAAACCCAACTAAAGGAATATTACCTGCCATTACCACGCTTACGGTTATAGGCTTGTTGTTTTCTTCAGGCAAATGGTACGTATTGGCCCATTGTTGCAAAGCATCCCTGGTTAGCCACGGCTCAAATCCCTTTAAAGCCATTATAATATTGTCACGGGTAAACCATCCGTTTTGCTGCTCAGCTAATTTAATGGCATGGTTCCACTCTTTATATTCCTGTTTGTCAAGGAATGTCCTTATTTCTTCTCCCAGCCAATGCAGGCTCTCTATGCGTTGCGATAATTTCATACGTGGGACAAAAATAGGGGATAATGTGTAATAGAGGTTTTCGTATCTTTGCATCGTTAAACAAACCATTATGGCACTTAAGATAACTGACGAATGCATTAATTGCGGGGCCTGCGAACCTGAATGCCCCAATAACGCTATATATGAAGGCGGCAACGAATGGCGCTTTGCTGACGGAACTTCTTTAAAAGGAATGTTTACAGCCAAGAGCGGCCTTATTGCTGATTCCGATTCTCCCCAGCAACCGGTGGAGTTAGACAGGTATTATATTGTTTCTGATAAATGTACGGAGTGTGTAGGCTTCCACGATGAGCCACAATGCGCTTCGGTATGCCCTGTTGACTGCTGTATAGTTGACGATTTAAAGAAAGAGACCAAGGAAGAACTCCTGGACAAGAAGCAATCGCTTCACCTTTAAGCCTCAGGCGTAGGGGAAGATAACTGTTTCAGTTTCTCATCTAATTGCATAAAGTCCTTAATCAGGACTTCTCTTGCTTTGCTACCCTCAAATGGGCCTATAATACCGGCTGCCTGCAATTGGTCTACTATACGGCCAGCGCGGTTGTAGCCTATTTTTAATCTTCTCTGTAATAGAGATGCAGAACCTTGCTGTGTTTCCACCACTATGCGGGCGCACTGGTCAAATAAGGAATCTTTTTCATCAGCACCGAATTCCGCAGGGCCATTTTCATCACCTTCTTCAATGTATTCCGGTAACTGGAAAGCGGTTGGGTAGCCTTGCTGCGCTCCAATATAATCGGTAACATCTTCCACCTCTTTGGTACTTACAAAAGCGCATTGCAGCCTTATAATATCGCTGCCTGTAGCCAGTAACATATCGCCACGGCCAATTAATTGGTCAGCCCCGCCGGAGTCTAATATAGTACGGGAATCTATTTTCGATATTACCCTGAATGCAATACGGGCAGGGAAGTTAGCTTTAATAGTACCTGTAATGATATTAACCGAAGGGCGCTGGGTAGCTATTATGAGGTGAATACCAATGGCACGGGCCAACTGTGCCAAACGAGCAATGGGTGTTTCTACTTCCTTGCCTGCGGTCATAATAAGGTCGGCAAACTCGTCCACTATAAGTACAATATATGGCAGGTACTTGTGGCCCTTTTCAGGGTTAAGTTTGCGCGCAACAAACTTTTCATTGTATTCTTTTATGTTACGAACCTGTGCGTCTTTTAGCAAATCATAACGCTGGTCCATTTCAATACAAAGAGAGTTCAGTGTATGAATTACCTTCTTGGTATCGGTTATAATAGCATCGCCAGAATTGGGCAGTTTGGCCAGGAAATGGCGTTCTATCTTATTGAATAAAGTTAGCTCAACTTTCTTAGGGTCAACCAATACAAACTTTATTTGCGAAGGATGTTTTTTGTAAAGCAGTGATACTAATACTGCATTCAGCCCTACCGATTTACCCTGGCCAGTAGCGCCCGCCATAAGCAGGTGAGGCATTTTGGCAAGGTCAATTACAAAAGGCTGGTCCGATATGGTTTTGCCTAGACCTATGGGCAGTTCCATATCCGATTTCTGAAACTGGTCCGAAGCCAGAATAGATTTCATAGAAACCATTCCCGGGTTGCGGTTAGGTACTTCAATACCAATTGTGCCTTGCCCCGGCATTGGAGCAATAATACGTATACCTAAAGCTGAAAGGCTCAATGCAATATCATCTTCCAGGTTCTTGATTTTTGAAATACGGGTTCCATCTTGCGGAACAATTTCATAAAGGGTTACCGTAGGGCCGGGTGTAGCTTTAATTTTCTTAATGCCAATGCTGTAATTGCCAAGTGTAGCTACAATGCGGTCTTTGTTAGCGGTAAGTTCAGCTTCGTCAATATTAATCGAATCCTTACCATGCTCATGCATTAAACTCAATGGCGGGAATTTGTACGATGACAAGTCAAGTTTAGGGTCATAGGGAGATGATGATATTTTCGTTTCTTCCCCTTCTTCAGCAATCTTAATTTCCGGTTCCGGTGCCTTTTCAATAGAGAATTCTACGCCCTCAGATTTCTTTACTTCCGGTGTTTTTTTTTCTACTAAAGGTTCAGGCGTCACCTCAAATTCAATAGCGGCAGGCGTAACAGGAGGTGTTTCTATAATTGTATTCTTGGGCCTTTCAACTTTTACCACTTTTAAAACAGGTTCTTCAATATCATGTTTTTCATCTTCTTTGGCTTCCGGTTCTTCCTCCACAGCAGGAATCGCCGCCTTTTTGAAAGATGGAATTTTTACTAAATTATTGATGAGAAGGAATGCTGTTCCAAGGAAGAATAGCGAGAGCATAGTACCAATTTTGCCAATTACCCCTTCTAACCAGCCTGATGTGAAATAACCTATACCACCACCCATGAATAACCTGGTTTGGTGGAAAATATAACCCATTGCTACACAGAGCCACAGCATAACAAACAAGGTAACCCGCAGTGTTTTGGCAAATGGCAGCAGCGTAATATTGAGTAACAACTTAACACCGGCAAGAAAGGAAAGTAAGGACACGCCGAAAGCTGCAATGCCAAACCAGTGATTAATGAACACGTTTGAAAGCAGCGCCCCGAAATTGCCAAGCCAGTTGGCTGTTTTTACAGCAGGTGAAAGTAATGAGGACAATGGGCCGCTTACTTTATCATAATCTAATTGCCAGGTAAACAGGAACGAAGTGAATGCAATAGCAGAACAAACAGCAAAAAGTATGAGGAACAACCCGGTAAGCTGTGCAACTTTATAGCGCTCCATAATAGCTTTAAAACTCTCTATCCTTCCCTTCAAACCCCTTTTGGGGAGTGCAGCAAAAGAGACAGGCGTATCCTTAGTCTCTGCCTTGGATGGCGGGGGAGGAGTAACTTCCTCTTTCAGTTTATTTTGATACCGTTTAGGCATAAGCAAGTATTACAATCTACCAAAGGTAACTTACACTATACCTATATATAACGGTGAAAAGGCGGTTTTATTCACCGGATAATGTGAATAAGTGGAGGGTTTAAGTGCTTTTTACTGTTCCTCTTGAAGCAAATACCCTGACAGGGTACCAGGAGGATAAGAAACCTATGACCAGTACAGCGGCAAAAATGCTCAGGTAATCTGTCAGTTGAAGGGTTACAGGATAGGCATCAACCACAAAACCCTGGCTGAAATGAATAAGTTTGAACTTAATTTGAATAAGGCAGACCAATGTGCCAAGTACAAGCCCTATACCTGCCCCGGCAAATGTTATAAGCATACCCTCATACAAAAATATGCGGCGGATATCGCGCATATCGGCGCCCATGTTCCAGAGGATATTGATGTCTTTTTCTTTTTCGAGGATAAGCATGGAAAGTGAGCCCACAATATTGAATGTGGCTATAATCATTACCAGGGCAAGGATAATAAATGTCAGCAGTTTTTCTGTTTTCAGCGTCCGGAAGAGAAGTTCATTTTGTTCGAAACGGTCTTTTACCACATAATCGTCGCCAAGGGTTTGTTTTATTTTTTGTTTTACATCGTCAAGGTTAGCGCCTTTAGCCAGCCCAATTTCGACACTGGTTACCGAACTATCCTGGTAGTCGAACAGTTGACGTGCAAAAGGGAGAGATACAATTACGTAACGGTAATCGAAATCGTCGTTGATGGAAAATAATCCTGCCGGGAAAAGATGTTTTTCGGTAATTGCATCTGACGGATTGGGTGAACTTTGAAGTCCGCGCTTGGGGGCATAACAGGTAATGGAATAATAATCAGCATTCGTTTGCCCGATATTCAGTTGATTACCTATTCCTCTTCCGAATACACCATAATCGAGGCTGCCTTTTTGCAGGGCAAATGAGCCTTCGCGCATAAGGGTGTCAAATTGGGTCATAGGCCTGAAATCGTTGCTCACGCCCTTTAGTACTGCCAGTGTTTGCTGGTCGTTATACTTAAGCAGGGCTTTATCCTGCATTACTTCGTTAAAGTATTTTACACCTTCAATGTGTTTTATGTTTTCGAATTTCGGTCCGTTGGGTATAAAAGTTTTGCCTTTGGCAACTGTTATCTGCACATCGGCCCCGAATGAATTGTAAAGCGAACGCACAAGGTCGGATATGCCATTAAATGCCGACAATACTATTATCAGTGCCATGGTGCCTATAGCAATGCCACCCAGCGCCACACCCGATATAATGTTTATAGCATTATGCGATTTTTTAGATACTAAATACCTGCGCGCTATGAATAGGGAAAGATTCATAGGAACAAAAATACTATAAATCGCCCCACCCAAGCCCTCCCCATTAGGGAGGGTGTTTGCAAATATTTTAAGTCTCCCCTAACGGGGGAGATTTAGAGGGGGCCGCATTAATTCTTAACCATCCCTATATGCGGGATATGGTCCTCGATATATTCTTCACCGGTATGCACAAACCCGAATGCAGTATAGAACTTACGAAGGTAGGCCTGCGCACTAATCTTAATAGGAGTATCTCCAAAGAGTTGTTTCGCATGCTCAAGACTTTTCTGCATTAGCAATTTGCCCATACCCTGCATGCGCACCGACTGAGCATTTACCACCCTGCCAATAGATGCATAGTCGGCATAGGCAATGCCTTTAGGAAGTAGTCGCGAATACCCGATAAGTGTGTTGTTTGAATCAAGCATCATTAAATGCCAGCTTTCTAAGTCACGCCCGTCAGCATCCTGGTAAGGGCAATTTTGTTCCACGCTGAATACTTCTATGCGTAACTTTATAATATTATAAAGCTCAATGGTAGAAAGGTCTTTAAAATGTTTGCAAATAGTAGTTACCTGCATGGGCTTAAGGGAAATTATTTCCAGGCTTTTACAATTAGTCCTGTGCCTTTAGCATGTTTACCATCACGGTCCATTGCATTAAGTATAAGGCAGAAAGGGAATGTGATTAGGTAATAGAAAGGCAATATGATGATGAATGCTTTTGTTACCGAAAGTATCTTCATTGGGTACTTCATAGATAATACCCATGAAATATGGCCGGGTACACCGTATGAATAACGTGCTTCAACTTTTGAAAAGCCTCCTGTTTTAAGCTTTTGTTCAATCTCGTTAATGTTATAACCATTGCGCACGTGCTCGCCAATGAAAGAACCATCTTCATTGCTTTCAGCATCAGAGCCACCCTGGTCCGATGGGGTTGAAATAAGTAGCATGCCGCCCTTATGCAATGAAGCATGGATATTTTTAAATACTTCCACATCTTCCAATATATGTTCCATAACATCTACCGAAAGAGCAAAGTCATATTTATCGGGATGCTGAAATTTGGTAAGGTCTGCCACTTCAAACTTTGCATTGGTCTTGCCTGTTTTGGTAAAGAAGTTATTACAATCTGCTACCTGTTCATCTTTCACATCAACCCCGAAAATGTTCCATTCCGGATGTTTTTTTGCCATCCAGTACGAATATTGTCCGAACCCCATACCGGCATCTAAAATATTGGCTTTGGCAGGTGCAGTTTTGGCCCAAATCCTTAATTCCTTGTGAATGTGCCAGGTGCGTAATAACAACAGGTCGAGCAGGTTGTAAAACAACTTGCGCAAAGCAGGTGAGGCATTAAAAAATACACCTAGCTTATTTTTAATCGGGTCGTATTCCATGTGTAGTTTTCTGAAAAAACTGTGCAAATATGCAATTTCTTCGCAAGGTAATACACCATTATATAGGTATAGTTGGTATTTTATACCCAGGCAATAAATTTTTAATACTTTCGTTTTAGATTCAAACACGCCCTGATGTTATGAAATACCACTTTGCTGTCTTAATTTTTATTGTTTGTATGGGCAGTGTATATGCCCAAAACCCCGTTCCTGTAATGATTGTTGATCCGAGCGGAGTATTGCATACAACAATGATAACCCCCGAAATCCAGACAGATACAGTAAAAAGCCAGGAACAGCCGTATGTGGAAACCCGAAAACATGCTCTTTTTAGTATATCTACAGACCTCGTGCAATATTTCCTGTGCCAGCCCAATATTGATTTCCAGTATAGGGTATCGCCACAGATAGATTTGGGCATTAATTTAGGCCTCGTTGAACCGAGTCTTGTATTTGCTGAAAATCCGCTTACTGATATTCAGTACGAAAATCCGGGTTCGGTGTATAGCGGTTATGCAGTACGGTTGTATTGTAAACTTTTTCCGAACAAGTATGTTAAAAACTACTGGAGTGTGCAGATAGTATACAAAAGCCTTGGCTACCAGAATACGGGCTTTAATGATAATTACAACAACGGACAGTTGCTGAACACCTATTTCATGAGTGAAAAGGCAATGGTATATGGTGGTGAAATAATGCATGGCCACAGGTTGAGCAGGCAGGGCGAACACCTGTACGTAGATTTAGCTTATGGGCTTGGCCTGCACCAGAAATTCCGCAACTATACCATTTTGTCGTCTTCTTATATATTTGCCCCGGGAAAAGAGAATAGTATTTCTACATTGGCGCAGCCGGGTGCTTACTATTCCACTATGTCAGTAATAACACCGGTAATAAGCTTTAAATTAGGGTGGAACTACCTTACTTCTCAAGGTAAGAGGTAAACCGGAAAAGATCTATTTTTTCAGTAATTGCTCAATGTGCTGAATGGCATCGTAAGAGTCGTCGACATAAAAACGCAGGTCGGGTACAATGCGCAACTGGTGCCTGACACGTTCTGAAAGATGCTTGCGTATTTCAGGTTTCTTATCCATCAGCATTTCAATAGTTTCCTTGGGTTTCAGGTTAAGCAAGCTAAGATATACCTTGGCAATGGAAAGATCGGGGCTGATTTCTACCTTGGTAACTGTGGCAAGCCCTCCGGTAAAAAGGTGCTTCGACTCTTTCTGGAAAATATCTCCCATCTCCCTTTGTATGAGCCTTGAGACTTTATTCTGGCGTATTGTACTCATTGTGCTGCAAACGTACGATTTTTACCCCATCCCAGCCTTCCCCTAAAGAGGAAGGGGCTAACATTTTTAAGTCTCCCCTTCAGGGGAGATTAGAGGGGTAATACTATCTTTGCCTCCCTTTAATAAAAGAACAATGTCAAACAGACCTGTAAGAGTAAGATTTGCGCCCAGCCCTACCGGCCCATTGCACATTGGCGGGGTGCGCACGGCTTTATATAATTACCTTTTTGCCAAAAAACACGACGGCACTTTTATCCTTCGTATTGAAGATACCGACCAGAACCGTTTTGTGCCCGGAGCCGAACAATATATAGTAGAAGCATTGAAATGGTGCGGTATTGAAACCGATGAAGGCATTGTTGAAGGTGGCCCTCATGCCCCTTACCGCCAGTCGGAGCGCAAGGCTATGTATCGCCAGTATGCTGAAAAATTAGTGGAATTGGGCCACGCTTATTATGCGTTTGATACTACAGAAGAATTGGAAGCCATGCGCAAGCGTTTGGAGGCTGCTAAGGTGGCTGCTCCGCAATACAATGCCGTTACCCGCAGCACCATGAAAAACTCTTTAACCCTTTCAGAAGATGAGGTGAAGAAGCGCATGGAATCGGGTGAGCCTTATGTTATACGCATGAAGATACCCCGTAATGAAGAAGTACGTTTCCACGATATAATAAGGGGTTGGGTGGTAGTTCATACACAATCAATCGACGATAAAGTTTTGTTTAAGTCTGACGGTATGCCAACTTACCATTTGGCTAACGTTGTTGATGACCACCTTATGCAGATTACCCATGTAATACGTGGTGAGGAATGGTTGCCTTCAGCTCCTTTGCATGTGTTATTATACCGTTCTATGGGATGGGAAGATACCATGCCCGAGTTTGCGCATTTGCCTTTATTACTGCGCCCTGACGGTAACGGCAAACTAAGTAAACGCGATGGAGACCGCCTTGGTTTTCCTGTTTTCCCGCTCGACTGGAAAGACCCTGCAACAGGTGAACAATCATCGGGTTATAGGGAGAGAGGTTATTTCCCTGATGCAGTGGTTAACCTGCTTGCCTTTTTAGGATGGAACCCCGGCACTACACAGGAGCTTTTCAGTATGGAAGAACTTATAGAAGCATTTACGCTGGAGAGGGTTAGCAAGCATGGCGCTAAGTTCGACCCTGATAAAGCCAAGTGGTACAACCAGCAATATTTGCGCAAAAGGAACGATACTGAATTAGCGGAATTGTTTTTACCTGTTGTGAAAGCAAAAGGAGTAGAGACACCCGAAAATTATGTAGAGCGTGTTTGCACGCTGATTAAAGAAAAGGCTCACTTTGTAAGCGAGTTCTGGGATTTGGGAAGCTTCTTCTTTTTTGCTCCTGATAAATACGATGAAGGCGTTATACAGAAAAAGTGGAAAGATAATGTGCCTGCATTTTTTGCTAAGCTTAAAGACATACTAGCTAATACCGCAGATTTTTCCCACACCAATGTTGAAGCTGTATTTAAGAAAACAGCAGAGGAGAATAATACCCCTCCCGGTTCGGTAATGCAACTGTTCAGGGTATTGGTAACAGGTATGGCCGCAGGCCCCGCTTTGTTTGAAACTATGGAACTGCTGGGTAAAGATGAAGTGGTGAAGAGATTAGATAAAGCATTACAAACAATTAAGTAATGCAAACAATAAACATACGCGGTATACATATAAGGGCCAACCACGGTTGCCTGCCCGAAGAAGCTAAAATTGGTGGAGATTTTGTTGTGCATATCCAAATTAAAGGAGATTTCTCTTCAGCAGTAGGCAGCGATAAGCTTGCTGATACAGTTGACTACGTAAAGGTTTATGACGTAATAAAGCGGGAAATGAAAATCCGTTCAAACCTTATTGAGAACGTTGCCGAACGTATTGCCACACACCTTAAAAAAGATTTTTCTCAAATAAAACACCTAACAGTTGAGGTGATAAAGAAAAAGCCACCCATGAACGGAAACGTTGATGAAGTTAGTGTGGTGGTTGAGAAGTAAGAAGTTATAAGTAAAAAGTAATAGTTGCGGAACTTCTTTGTGAAACTCTGTCTTCTCTGTGTTTAAAATTGTTCATAAATTGATATAGACTCTATAGTATCAAAGTTGATTCATAGATACATTCGTATTCTATGAAAAGATGCCTTTTATTATTCCTTTTATTTATCCTCAGATTAGCTCACCTCAGTGCCCAATCTAACCCTCCATTTAACCAGCCCCAATATGCCCGCTGGGCCGATTCGGTAATGAAAAAACTTACGCCCGATGAGCGCATCGCCCAGCTTTTTATGGTTGCCGCTTATTCCGATACCCTGCACCACGAGAAAAATAATGAACAGGTTACCAAACTTATTACCGAGCAAAAAATTGGGGGACTAATATTCTTTAAAGGTGGCCCGGTAAGGCAGGCAGTGCTGACGAATACCTATCAAGGCCTTTCAAAAGTGCCATTGCTTATAGGTATGGATGCTGAATGGGGCCTTGCTATGCGGTTAGACAGTGTGCCTAAATTTCCATTTCAAATGACACTGGGAGCAATGAGCAATGACTCGCTGGTTTACCAGATGGGAGCAGAAATAGCTCGTGAGTGCAAACGTTTGGGTGTTCAGGAAGATTTTGCCCCAGTAATAGATATAAATGATAATCCTGAGAATCCCGTAATTGGAATGCGCTCCTTTGGAGAGAATAAAATGAAAGTAACCGATATGGGTGTAGCCTATATGCAAGGATTGCAGAGTGAACATGTATTGGCTTGTGGCAAACATTTCCCCGGTCACGGAGACACTAAAACCGATTCGCACCTTTCATTACCTGTGGTAGATTATCCTGTAAGCCGGCTCGATACACTGGAACTTTATCCTTTTATGCAATTGTTTAGTAAAGGATTGAGTAGCACCATGGTGGCGCACCTTTACATTCCTGCTTTCGATTCCACTAAAAATAGGGCATCTACGCTTTCGCCGAAAATAGTCGATACCATTTTAAGGCAAAAGTTGGGCTTCAATGGCCTTATATACACCGACGCTTTGAATATGCAGGGCGTAGCGAAATATTATGCCCCTGGGATTGTGGACGTGAATGCATTGTTGGCCGGTAACGACGTACTTCTTTTTTCAGAAGATGTGCCCAAAGCCATAGAGGAGATTAAGAAAGCAATAAAGAAAAAGGAAATAACCCAGGAAGAAATTGATGCACGTTGTCATAAAATATTAATGGCAAAAGCATGGGCAGGGTTGAATCATTTTAAGCCCATTGCTATAGCTAACCTTGTAAAAGACCTTAATTCGCATGAGGCTGATTTGCTGAGCAGGAAGCTGGCGCAAAACAGTATTACTCTTGTGGCAAACAACAATAAGATACTGCCTTTAATGCGCCTAGATACGCTGCGAATTGCCTCACTGGTTATAGGCGATTCATTGCCTGATGGTTTCCAAATGCGCATGAACGATTATGCCAATGTTACTCACTTCAACTTTCCATTCTCCGGCTCTGATAGCACTATTGGAGTAATCTATCAGAAGTTGAAGAATTACAATCTTGTCATTATTGGTGTTAACCATACCAAGCTTCGCCCGCAAGATACGTTCAGCATATCGCGCCAGGCTATTAAAATGCTCGACACCGTTTCAAAACATTACAATGTTATATTCGATTTCTTTTCGGACCCCTATATATTGGCTTATCTGCCACAGGTGCATAAAGCAAAAGCTATAATAATGTCGTACCAGGATTTACCCTATACACAGGATTATTCTGCCCAGCTGATTTTTGGTGGAATAGGAGCAAAGGGCAAATTACCTGTTACGGCAAGCAATTATTATTTGAGAAATTTTGGTGAAACAACAAAACCCATACGATTTGAGTATACTGCTCCCGAAGAGGTCGGTATAGATGCCAGTAAGCTAAAGGGCATAGATTCCATTGCCAATTATGGGTTGCAGCAGAAGGCTTATCCCGGTTGCGTTGTGTTGGTAGCTAAAGACGGCAAAGTGATTTATGAAAAGGCATTTGGTTACCAGAATTACAACGATACTAACCATGTAAAAACAACCGATATATATGACCTTGCATCGGTAACTAAAATTGCTGCCACCACGCCTGCTTTTATGAAATTGTATTACATGAATAAAATGTTGCTGGGTATAACATTGCCTGTACTAATGCCTGATGCCAAGAAGAGCAACAAAAAGAAAATGGTCATAGAAGATATACTGGCTCATCAGGCCGGCTTGCAGGCTTCGCTGCAATTTGTTAAAGGAACCATGTCGGGTAAAATGTTGAGGAATGGGATTTACAATACCGACTCAACTGCTCAATTTCCTTATACAGTAGCAGCCCACATGTTTATCCGTAAAGATTATAAGGATACAATGATGAAGATGATAATGATGTCGGATGTAGATAAGAAACCCGCATATAAGTACAGCGACTTAGGTTTTATAATCATTGGTAATATCGTTAGCGGCATTAGTGGCACCCCATTAGATAAATATGTTGCCGATAATTTCTACAAGCCAATGGGGTTGCAAACAATAGGGTACCATCCGCTTTATCGTTTCCCGATTTCGCGCATAATGCCTACAGAAAATGATACTGTGTTTCGTAAGCAAGTATTGCGTGGATATGTGCATGATCCTACTGCTGCTATGCTAGGTGGAGTGGCGGGTCATGCGGGGCTTTTCTCTGATGCTAATGACCTTGCAGTACTTATGCAGATGTACTTGAATTATGGAACATATGGAGGCAAACGATACCTTGATAGCGCTACGGTAAAATTATTTACCTCATGTGTTTATTGCAGCACGGGTAATCGTCGCGGCTTGGGATTTGATAAACCCTCTATTGATGGTAAAGACAGCCCGGCGTGTGACTCCGCATCGCCCGATAGTTATGGACATTACGGGTTTACAGGCACTTACACCTGGGTCGACCCGAAATATCATTTAGTTTACGTATTTTTATCGAACAGAGTGGCCGGTGGCTCGGATGATAACAAGCTCGCAAAATTGAACATCAGAACCAACATTATGCAGGTTGTGTATAGTTCGTTAAAGTAATTACCGCCCCATTTCGACTACTCTAAGTAGACTCATAATTATGAATATCGGAATTGTTTGTTATCCTACCTTCGGCGGTAGCGGCGTGGTTGCCACAGAACTGGGCAAGGCACTTGCGCTTAACGGGCACATGGTACATTTTATAAGCTATAGTCAGCCGGTAAGGCTAAGCGGCTTTTCAGGAAATATATTTTACCATGAGGTAAGTGTTTCCGATTACCCGTTGTTTGATTACCCACCTTATGAACTGGCCCTCTCGAATAAAATAGTGGAAGTTGCCAAGTACGGCAAGCTCGATTTACTGCATGTGCATTATGCCATACCCCATGCATCTGCAGCCTATATGGCAAAACAGATGTTAGCCGTTGAGGGCATCGACCTGCCGTTTATAACCACGCTTCACGGTACCGATATTACACTGGTTGGCAAAGACTCGTCGTTTGAAACAGCCATTACGTTTGCTATAAACCAGTCGAACGCAGTAACTGCAGTTTCCGAAAGCCTGAAAGAAGATACCTACAAATATTTTAAGGGTGTTACCAGAGAGATTGATGTTATACCCAATTTTATTCAGCTTGACCAATATAATTTCGCTCAGGCTAAAGAACATCGTAAGCTATATGCATCAGATAACCAAAAAATATTGGTTCACGTATCTAACTTCCGTAAGGTAAAGAGGGTAGAGGATGTGTTGAAGATGTTCGATATAGTGCGGAAGAAAATACCATCGCGTTTATTACTGGTAGGCGATGGCCCGGAACGGAGTAATATAGACAGGCTTTGCCGTGAACTGGACACCTGTGCGGAAATACTTTCATTGGGTAAAATAGTCGACCCTAATAGCATATTAGCTGTAGGCGATTTATTTGTCCTTCCGTCTGAAACCGAAAGCTTTGGGTTGGCAGCATTGGAGGCTATGGCTGCCGGGGTTCCTGTAATTTCAACCAATACAGGCGGATTGCCTGAGATAAATACGCACAATTTCTCGGGCATGTTAAGCAATGTTGGCGATGTGGAAGACATGGCTAAAAATGCCATTTACATATTGGGCGATGAGCAGGTATTAGCAAGGTTCAAAGAAAATGCCCATAAGCAGGCCGAAAAATACGACATCAGCAAAATACTGCCGATGTATGAGTTACTCTATAAAAGGGTAATGAAAAAATAGGTTATTTTTTCCAGCCTTCGGGGTTCTTCACCCAATCTTCAAGCGTGGTCAGGTCTTTTTCAGAAATATGGTTGGTTTCAACTGCACGTTGAATAAGTGTATTGAAATCGCAGAGCGAAATGGTATGCACCTTTGCTTTCTTGAAATTTTCTTCAGCTATAGCAAGGTTGTAATTGAATATGGAAACAATACCTTTTATAGAACATTTCTCCTTTCTCAAGGCTTCGGCTGCTTTAAGGCTGCTTCCACCGGTCGAAATAAGGTCCTCAATAAGCACAACAGATTGGCCGGCTTCAATTTCTCCCTCAATAAGGTTTTCGGTACCATGCGATTTTGCTTCGCTTCGCACATACACAAAGGGAAGTCCCAAATCTTGTGCAACCAGCACGCCATGTGCTATACCGCCTGTGGCTATACCGGCAATAACGTCGGGCTTGCCATAGTGGTCCTCTATGGCGCCGGTGAATTGCTGCCTGAGGTATGTACGTATTTTAGGGTGAGAAAGAGTTTTACGGTTATCGCAGTATATAGGTGACTTAATTCCCGATGCCCAGGTAAAAGGTTTATCGGGCTGAAGTTTTATCGCTTTGATTTGGAGTAAAAAATCCGCAATTTTACGCGCTGAATCCTTATTGTAAATCATGCCGCAAATGTACAAAGTTTATTATAACAACAGGTTAATACTCATAAGCGCTGATAGTCAGCCTTTTTTTGATGAAAAAAAAGGCAAAAAGCTGAGCGGGACTTTCAACGTAAGAGATGAGTGGATGAAGTTCAGAAACGATGAAAGCTGCAAGGCAATGTGGATGCAGGGGCATTCCAAAGGCTTGTGGAACAAGTTCAAAAAGATATTTATGAGGGTTGAAGCCGCGGGTGGGTTAGTGCAAAACCGGCATGGAGAATACCTGCTTATTTTCCGCAATAAGAAATGGGATTTGCCTAAAGGGAAACAGGAGAAAAAGGAAACTATTGAGGCGGCGGCTTTACGCGAAGTCCAGGAGGAGTGTGGTGTATCGGGCTTATCTATTATTAAACCGCTGCAAACAACCTACCATATTTATGAACTTGAGGGTTGGGATATGCTTAAGCACAGCCACTGGTTTGCCATGAGTACCGAATCGGAGGAAGAGCTTAAGCCGCAGCAGGAGGAAGGAATTGAGAAAGCGGTTTGGGCTAAGCCTGAGCAGATTAAGGACTATGCCACTAATATGTATCCCTCAGTGCACGATGTGTTGCACGCGAGCGGTATTATTTAGCCGGAAAGAAAGGGGCTAGTTTATCTATTACCTCTTGCGGTACGGTAATCGGCCTGCCGCCATCAATCTTTACAAAAACGTGGGTGGTTTCACCGGCATTGAGTTGAACCCCTTTATCATTCCATATTTCGTATTGAAAAGATAACCTTGTGCCGTTAGGTAATTCTTTAAGTATTGTTTTTATAATAAGCAGGTCGTCGAAAAAAGCAGGCTTAAAATATTTGATGGAATAGGATAGAACCGGTAGCATAATTCCACGATCTTCCATTTCCTTATAGCTTAGCCCTAAGGCCCTAAGTGCTTCTACACGGCCCGATTCGTAATAGGCTGCATAGTTGCCATAATAAACATAACCCATCCGGTCAGTCTCGGCATATCTTACACGTATGGTGTTTTCGCAGGTATACATATAGTTACTAAAGTCACAAATATAAGTTTTAGTCGTAAGTGGTTAGTGGAAAGTTGATAGAGTATTAAATTAAGATTTATACGGACAACTTTGCAACTTATGGCTTATCTTTGCAGTGTAATTGATTAGTAGCATTGCAGGAATCTGAAATCATAAATCTGAAATCTTAAATAGTCTTATGTTTTCAAATATCGACATACAGGATGAACTGGTTAAAACCAGGCAAAAACATGCCCAGTTGGTATATTCGCTGAAGCAACAAGTTGATGCGGCCTTGAAAAAAGGGGTTGAAGTAGATGATTTTATTCTAAAGCGCTTAAAGACTGCTCCCAAGCCGGGCAAGTGGAATATAAATCCTGAATTGCTTGATAAGAACAAGTTATTTTCAGTCGACGATATTAAAGATGTTTGCATTGAATACCGTCTACGGTTTTTAGACAGCAAGTATTTTAAAATGGAAGAACTGCCTTATGACGCTGTAATAGCTATAAAAAACCTTGAAAAGGAACTGGGGAAGGAAATAACCCATATGAAGATAGTGGCATCGGCTAAATATTTTAAGCTGGAGGATGTGCATAAAGATCCTCTTCTCTTTGCCGAAGTCGATGAAAATAACTACTACCTTATTCACAAGTGGGGCAACGATTTCAGCTGGTATAAAAAATGGCTTTCTTTCCCATTCAGAAGCGTATGGAGCTTATTGCTCACCTTAATAGTTATAGGCCTTCCGTTATCATTCATTATACCTGCTATAGTGTTCCATAATCCTGAAGATGTTAGTTATTACCAGATGCTTTACCTGGCTGCATTTACTGTGTATACCTTGTTTACTATGGTATTCGGCGGGTTTACTTTTTACAAAAAGTTCAGCAAGGTATGCTGGAACACCCCCTATTTTAACTGATTTTGGCATTTTCTTTAACACTTTTTAACTACTTAAAATCCGCTGTAGCCCTTATTCCATAGTATATTTGCATTGTAAGAAAGTGATAAGATGAAAGCAAGAGCAAAAATATTTCAGGGTTTGGCAGGTTTATTGCTTATGGCAAGCCCCGTTTCTTTGCTTGGGCAAGGCCAGGACCAGTCTAATACTACAAATTCAGGTAAGCCCGATGTGCGCGTATATGTTCATAAGCAGACGGACCAAAACGGAAACGTGATTAGTTACGATACCATTGTTACCTATAATTTTTCAGGTAAAGGATATAGCAGCGAATATCTTGATTCAGTAATGAAGAATATGGGTACGCAAATGAATGGCATTATATTTTCCCTGCCTTTAAATACCCCCGATTTGTCCGATTACTCTATTATGGAGCAGTTCAGCAATGCCGATTTCGATAAACTGCAGCAAATGCTTGAAAAGCAGATGAACGATATGATACAGAATGAGGGGATGCCCCCCTGCTGCAATGGCTTTTTCTGCCAGCCCCCTCCTGCCCAGCGCTGCTGTCCTAAAGATTCTACCCAGTTTCAACAGCAGAATTACCAGAAAAAAAGCTGCCCGAAGCATAATAAAGTGAAAGGCGGAGCGCAGATTTAAAAAATTTTCTTTTCTTTGTTGCGGCAATTTACCCAATCAAACTATTTTAGTAGGTAGCTATGAAATATTTACATCGCGTTTTTAAAGCCAAAAAAGGCACTCATGTAGTGGTAAACATTAGCCAGCCTGCAAGGGTACTGCTTCTCGGCGACTATCATTACAGGCAGTATAAAGACCATAAAACATACAGCTATCGTGGTGGTATGATTGAAGGCAGTAAGGAAGAGTTTACTGTTCCCAACGATGGCCTTTGGCATGTGGTAATTGAAAAGGGAAGTTACTATAACCCTATGGAAATTACCGCTTCGGTAGATATTATTCCCAAGTAAAGTTTACTTCAAAGGGCTGTTTCAGCCATTGGTCTGGGTAGCGGTATAGCCCAGAAAATACTGCGAAAACTCCTTTTTAATATGTTCGATGGCCACGTGTGTAGGCAATTTGCCTATCTGGGTAGATATTTGAAGGATATTCTCAGCCAGTTCAGTTGCTGTTGCAGTGGAGGGCAGCTTTGACGCGGCCACATTTATAAGCCTTATGGTTTCTTCGGTGGCTGTTTTTACCATATGCCACGATTTGGCCGAAACATATACCTGCTGAGAAATATTATGGTCATATTCACTGCGTACTGTTGCCATTAAATCGCTCTGGAAAAGGCGGGCGCTCATGCTGCTTTTAAGCACACGGCGTATAAGGCTTTCAGGGGTAGAGCGTTCCAGGAAAAGAATTACACGTTCAT